>JRYH01001982.1_pt1 | contig 129383 bp, 96 predicted proteins | sample 235351 | NCBI WGS metagenome assembly JRYH01 (sample SAMN03074221, study PRJNA261480) | activated sludge metagenome | biome: Wastewater Treatment Plant; feature: Wastewater; material: Activated sludge; isolation source: activated biomass of a wastewater treatment plant treating wastewater... ... | reverse complement strand
AGTATATCTTCGTGCGTGGCCCCGCCACCGGTTTCGCCGTTCGATTCCGGGAGGTCTGAGAGGTTGACGAGGTTATCGTCGAGCCACTTCCTGTAGGGCTTTTCTTCCGCCAGCCGGCCCTTTATCTCGTCGTCCTCGACGATGCGGCCTTCTATTGTATCTATGAGGAACATTTTCCCCGGCTGGAGCCTTCCCTTGTGGACGATTTGGTCCGCGGGGACTTCCAGAACCCCGACTTCGGAGCCCATTATCACGACGTCGTCTTTTGTAAGGTAATAGCGCGAGGGCCTGAGGCCGTTCCTGTCGAGCACCGCACCGACCTTGGACCCGTCCGTAAACGCTATTGAAGCGGGACCGTCCCACGGCTCCATAAGGCAGCTGTGGTATTCGTAAAAGGCCTTTTTCTCCTCGCTCATGGTCTCGTGGTTGGACCAGGGCTCGGGGATCATCATCATCACGGTATGCTCGATCGGCCGCCCCGCGAGCGTCAGGAATTCGACGCAGTTGTCGAAGTTGGCCGAGTCGCTGCCGTCGGGCTGAATTATCGGGAATATCTTTTCGAGATCCGGGCCGAAAAGGTCCGTTTCGAGCATCGCCTCGCGGGCGTGCATCCAGTTGATGTTGCCCCTCAGCGTGTTTATTTCGCCGTTATGGATTATATAGCGGTATGGATGCGACCTATCCCAGCTCGGGAATGTGTTCGTGCTGAAGCGCGAGTGAACGAGCGCTATGGCGGACAGCATGTCCGGGTCGCTGAGGTCGGGGTAGTAAAGCTCGACCTGCCAGGTCGTGAGCATCCCCTTGTAGACGAGGGTTCTGTGCGAGAGGCTGGGGACGTAGAAGAATTCCCCTCCCTGCATGCCCGAGAACCTTACCTCGTTTTCCGCCCTCTTTCTTATAAGGTAGAGTTTTCTCTCGTAGGTCATGCCGTCCCCGAGCTCGGGGCTCCGGGATATGAAGACCTGCATGACGCTGGGCTCGCCCTTTCTGGCAGTTTCGCCGAGCGAGGAATTGTCCGTCGGCACTTTACGCCAGCCGAGAACCTCGAGCCCTTCTTCCTTTATTATCCTTTCGAGAACCGATACGGCATCCGCCCTTTCCCCCTCGTCCGGAGGGAGGAAGACCATGCCTACGGCGTACTGACCTTCCGCAGGAAGGTCGATGCCCGATTCCTTCGCAACCTTCTCGAGGAACTTGTGGGGCACCTGCATCAGGATGCCTGCGCCGTCGCCGGTATTTGTTTCGCAACCGCACGCTCCCCTGTGCTGAAGATTCCTAAGCACCGTGAGCGCGTCGGCAACTATGCCGTGCGATTTCCTTCCTTTTACGTTTACAACAAACCCTATACCGCACGAATCGTGTTCAAATTGGGGGTCGTATAAACCCTGCTTTTTCGGGTAGCCAAAGGGCTTCATAGTAACACCTTCCTGAGGTCCCAGTTTTCTTAAAAAACGTATTAATTCGAAGGATTGACCCGCGGTATAAGCCGATTAACCCAAGATTTAAGATTAGATGAAAAAAGGCACAAGTCAACACGGGAAAAACTTTCGAGAACCCCGAAAACTATTATATCATAAAACGCTGTTTTACGCTAAGTCCGGGGCGAGATTTCTATTCCCTGTAGAGGTTCGTAATGGGGAAACGGCGGTCTTTTCCGAACGCTCTTGCGGTTATCTTTATCCCTGGCGGGGCCTGCCGGCGTTTGTACTCGTTCCGGTCGACCATCTTTATAATATCCTTCACCGTCCGCACCGGAAAGCCGAGGGACACTATTTCACCCACGCTGAGGTCGTCCTCGACGTAGGCCTTGAGAATAGGGTCGAGCACTTCGTACGGCGGGAGCGAGTCAGTGTCGCGCTGCCCCGGCCGGAGCTCGGCCGAGGGGGGCTTGGTCAATATTGACCTCGGTATTACGTCACGCCCCTTCCATTTGTTGTAGTACTCGGAAAGCCTGTAGACGAGCGTCTTGGGCACGTCCTTTATGACGGCGAAGCCGCCCGCCATGTCGCCGTAGAGCGTGCAGTAGCCCACGGCGAGCTCGCTCTTGTTGCCGGTGGTGAGGACGATCGCGCCGGTCCGGTTGCTGACCGCCATGATCATGGTGCCGCGGAGCCGACTCTGGAGATTCTCCTCCGTCAGGTCCGGCAGAGTCCGCCCCAGCCCGCGCTCGCCGATCGACCCGAACACGCCGTCGAGCGTCCCGCCGATCGCGGCGTGCGCCGGGCCGATCGGGGCCTCGGCCACGGCCACGCCGAGCCTTATGCCCAGGTCGACCGCGTCGGCGAGCGCGTGCCCGCTCGAGTAGCGCCCCGGCATCGCCACGCCCAGGACATTCCCCGCGCCCAGCGCCCGGGCCGCGATCACCGCGGTCAGCGCCGAGTCGATCCCGCCAGAGAGCCCGATGACCGCCTTCGAGAACCCGGTCTTGCGGCAATAGTCCCGCACGCCCAGCACCAGCGCCTCGTACAGCAGCGCGTGCTCCTCCGCGGCAAGCAGCGGGTCGTCGACCTCGCCCATCCGCGTCGCGTCGCTGTCGAGCACGAGCAACTGCTCGGCCCACCCCTTCGCCGCCGCGAGCAGCGCCCCATCGGGCCCGACGATCGCCGAGTGCCCGTCGAAGATCAGGTCGTCGTTGCCCCCGACCTGGTTCACCGAGCCCACGGTGATGCGGTGCCGCGTCGCGTGCTTGCGCAGGATCTCCCGGTGCCGCCGCCCTTTGCCCAGCACGAACGGGCTCGCCGAGGGCACGATCACCGTCCTGGCCCCGGCCCCGGCGAGCTCGGCGATCGGGTCGGGCGCGTCCGCGTAGGCGGAACTGAACCCCGCGTCCTCGCCCTTCCACATGTCCTCGCAGATCGCCAGCCCCACTCGCTCGCCCGCGATCTCGATCACCACAGCCGACGAGCCCGGCTCGAAGTACCGGTCCTCGTCGAAGATGTCGTAGGTCGGCAGCAGCCGCTTGTCGTAGAACGCGATCTGCTCATTGTCGCGATAGACCACCAGGCTGTTGGCAAGCCGCCCCGCGCCGCCCGCCGACCTGTCCAGCGGGAGCGGCAGCCCCAGCACCACCGTCAGACCCGAGGTCAGCGTCGTCCCGATCCGCTCCGCCTCGGCCGCGCAGGCCTGCACGAAGCCCTCGTGCAGCAGCAAGTCGCGGGGCGGATAGCCGCACAGGCACAGCTCCGGGAAGACCACCGCGTCGACGCCCCGCCGGCGCGCCGCTTCGATCCCCCGCTCGATGAGCAGGGCGTTGCCCCGGATGTCGCCGACGGTCGGGTTGATCTGCGCGAGCGCGAGCCGCATGGGCGGATGGTAGAGCCCCGCTCAGGCCTTGCCGCGGGCCGCCAGGGCCCGCAGCATCCGGTCCGGGCGGAGAAACGCCACCCCGAGCCCGGCCCCGACCAGGTTGACCAGCGACTCCGACGCGCTCACCGCGAGGATGACGACCACCAGCGACTCGTCGCCCCCGCCCAGCCCGAGGGCCCCGGCCAGCCCGACCGACCCCGCCTCGCGCGTCCCGAGCATGCCGAACGGGCTGAGCATCCCGATCAGGAAATAGGTCGTCGAGACGAGCACCGCCTGCTCCCAGGAAAGCGGTACGCCGAGGATCGAAGCGGCCACAACGAAGCGCGCCGTCTGCGACGCGAGGTCGGCCACACGAAGCAGCGTCGCCCCCCAGGCCGCGCCCGCGTGGGCGAGCATCGCGAACACCCCGTGGAGCCGGGCGAACGCCTCCCCGCGGAGGAACCGGGCCAGCGGCCCGATCCGCGTCGCGTCGGCCAGGCGGTGGAGACGCCCCAACCCCCGCACCCCCGCGAACCACCCGGCGACCCCGATCGCCGATCCGGTGGNNACACCACACCAAATCCACGCGGCCCCGCCAGAGGCTGACCAGGCCAAGCGGGCCGAGCGTCGTGAGCACCAGCACCGCCATCGCCCCGAACCACGCGGCGATCGTGAGCAGCGGCACGCCGTCGCGGCGGTTGTGAATCGCCACACGGAGCACCACGCTCAGTTTGAACGGGAGATACGAGAGCATCGTCGCCACCGCGTTGGTGGCGAGCATGGCGGAGAAACCGATCCGGCGCTCCGGCAGCAGCACGACCCAGAAGATCACGCCGTTGAGCACCAGCGTCGCGACCGAGAGCGCAAACAGCAGCGACAGCTCGCCCACGCCCGCCTCGCCGAGCCGGGAGAGTTGGGCCCGGTTCTCGGGCTTGAAGGCCTCAAGCCCGCACCAGACCAACAGGCCGATGCCCGCCGCAAACCCGGCGAGTTGCAGCACCACCCCCAGCGGTGATCGCCCCCGCCCGCTCAAGGCGTCGCCCCCGCCGGCGGGACTCTGTAGAGCCGAACGCCCAACTCCGGCCAGGCACGAACGGGCTCGAGCGAAGAAAGCACCCGTTCGAGCAGCCCGGGCGTCACCCGCGGATCCAGGTACCCGCTCGCTTCCTGCCGGCTCAACTCGGAGAAATCGACCATCACATACGCAGATCGGCCCGAAGCCCCCCCCTCCGCGAGCGTGAGTGCTGTCGGCTCATCCCAGGTGGTCGCGTAGCGTGTCTCGGGCCGGATGTACAAGGGTGTGGCCCCGCCGACCAGCCACACCACCGCCCCCTCCGGCAACTCGTGGTTCACGAACGCGACCGGCGAAACCCGCCCGAGCCCCGGGTCGTAGGGATCGCCCAGGAACGCCGAGGGACCCGCCAGCAACAGCCCGTTGGGCCGACCCCCGCGTTCGCCCGCGAAGATCGACCACGCCAGCGCGGCCTGCCCCAGGCAGAGCAGCACGCCCACGCCCGCCCCGAAACCCCGAGGCGCGCGCACCGACCCCGCCGCCACCGCGATCAACGGGCCCGCGGTCAGGAGACATGGCAGCAGGAACCGGCTCTGGATATGGGTCAGCGCGATCCACGCGCCGAGTTGCCCGCCGAGGCCGAGAAGCAGGCCCACCCCGATCCGCCGGCGCGTCGCCCCGATCAGCAGCACCCCGCCCGCCACTGCCGCCGCCGGGAACAGCGCCCCCCACTGCGGGTTGGTCACGCCGCGCCACCTTGCCACGGGGTTCGCCCCCGGATCGGCGTCGGGATCCGTCCAGAGCGCAACCCGGAGCCGGTGCGCGGGCGAGCCCTCCACGGCGTGCGCGCGCGACCAGCGCGCCGCCTGCTCGTCGGTCCAGTGCGCACGCCCCAGCGTCTCGGCGGCGAACGGGAAGACCGGGTTGCCGCAAGCCGCGGCGTTGCGCACGAGCCACGGCGCCAAGCCCAGCACGCCCCCGATCGACCCGATCAGCACCGCACGCCCCCACACCCGCCATGAAAGGAATCGCAGCAGCAGCACACCCGCCGGAAGGCCGACAAAGAACAACGCCGTCGGCTTGATGCAGCACGCGACGCCGACCAGTGCCCCTGTGAGTGCCGCCTGGAGGCCAGGCGTGCTCGACCGCCCGGCGGCGGCGAGCATCGCGCCGGCGCCGATCGCGAGCACCCCCATCTCGTTGTAGGCAAGCGACCCGACCACGACGGACCAGGGCGTCGCCAGCACGAGCCCGCCCCCGACCGCCGACGCGACCCGCCGCCCCAGCCTCCCGGCGCCGGACGCCGCCGCGAGCCGCCCGCAGAGCCTCGCGATCAGCCCGGCCGCCCCCACCGCGATCCCCGCGTGGAGGTACTGGGCGCCGAGCAACCGCCATCCACCACCCGCGAGCAGCCCGTCGGCGCCGGGCGGCGCGAGCTGCGCGAGCGCGACAAATCCGACCTCAAGCGCCCCGGGCAAGTACGAATAGATGTTGTGCTCCAGCGGCCGCGTGTGCCCGAACGCGAGCCACTCCTGGGGCAGTTGCAGGTGATAGCTGAGCGTGTCGTATCCGCCGTATTCGCTGGCCCACAACGCCCCGGGCGGGTTCGACGCGGCGACCAGCAGCAGCGCGATCCCGGGCAGGCCCGCCCAGAGCCATCCGGGCGGCGCGGCGAGGGCCCGGCGACGCCTCAACGCCAAGCCCGCCCCCGCCAGCCCGGGAAGACAGACGAGCCAGACGACGGGTGTGGAGAGCAGGCCGGCCACGCCGAGGCACGAGAAGGCCGTCAACAGCGCCGCGAGCCCGACGGCGAACCCCGCCCGGGCCGCGCCGGCCCACCGGCCCGCGAGCCGCCCCAGCCCCCATGCGCTCAGCAGGCACACGCCCGCGGGCCAGCCCGCGCGGATGAGGCTCTCCAGCACCACGACGAGCGCAAGCCCCGGCCCCTGGGGCCCCCCGATCCCGCCCGCGGCGGCGATCAGCGCCAGAAGAGCGCACAACCAGGCCCCCCACGCGACGGGCGGGCGTCTGAGCGTGCCCAAGGGATGGCCCGCGTCGCGGTGCATCGGGGCGAGTCTACCCGGGCTTATCATGCACGCGATGCAGTTGCCCCCGACGCCCCAGCACGACGAGGAGATCCTCCCCCCGCTCTGCGCCGTGTTCCGGCGTCACCTCAGGGCCGAGGGGCAGAAGTACACCCCCGAGCGCGCGCACATCCTCGACACCATCATCAACATCGACGGGCTGTTCGAGGCCGACACGCTGCTCGAAAGCGTGCGCGGCGACGGGTTCACGGTCAGCAAGGCAACGGTCTACCGAACGCTCAAACTGCTCGAGGACGCGGGGATCATCCAGCGTGTGCCCTTCGAACGCGAGCAGGTCCATTACCAGTTGGTCTACGGGCGGCGGGCCAACACGCTGATCGTCGACCTGGACACGGGCGAGGTCGAGGCATTCGAGGTACCCGAACTGGTCACCCTGCGCGACAGGGTCTGCCGCGAGCGGGGGCTGACCGCCGAGGGGCACCGCCTCCAGATCTTCGTGCGATCCGGAAAATCCGGGGGGCGGGCAGGCGGGGGCACGGATCGCCCTACCATTTCCTGACCGCCCGCGCCGACCGGCCCATTTGTGTCGCGGGGCGACGAATCGGCCCCGGGCCCGCGCCCGAAGCGATCGCGGGAACCCGAACCCGCGAAACGAAGGAACTTCAATTGATCACGACCTCGAACGGGATGTGCATGGCTGACCAGAACCCGATGCCGGATGTGCAGTCTTCACGGGACGGCCGCCGGGTCGCGATCGACCGCGTGGGCGTGAAGGATGTCGTCTACCCGATGCGACTTTCGACAAAGGTCGGGGGCGAGCAGACGACCGTCGCGACGATCAACATGTATGTGGCGTTGCCCCATCACCAGAAAGGCACGCACATGAGCCGGTTCCTCGAGGTGCTCAACGAGCAGTCGTGCGAGCCGCTCACGCCGGACCACATCCCGGGCATCACCCAGGCGATCCGGGAGCGGCTCGACGCGGAGGAGGCCCACTTCTCCGCCTCGTTCACCTACTTCATCGAGAAGCACGCCCCGGTCACGGGGGCGCCGGGCCTGATGAACTACGAGGTGACCTTCGAGTGCACGGCGACCGCGAAGGGCGAGGACATGATCCTGCATGTCGCCGCCCCGGCGACGAGCCTGTGCCCATGCTCCAAGGAGATCAGCGTCTACGGTGCGCACAACCAGCGCTGCCGCATCGGCGCCCGCGTGCGCACCGACGGCGCGATGATCTGGATCGAGGATCTGGTCGCGCTGCTCGAGCAGGCCGCCAGCCACCCGGTCTACGCGGTCCTCAAGCGCCCTGACGAGAAGTTCGTGACCGAGAAGGCGTACGAGAACCCCAAGTTCGTCGAGGACATCATCCGCGACCTCGCGGTGGTGCTCGACGCGGACGAGCGGGTGACCTGGTACCACATCAACTCGGAGAACTTCGAGTCGATCCACAGCCACAACGCCTTCGCCGAGATCGAGAAGGACAAGCGGGGCTGACCCGGCCGCCTGGGTATCCCGCCGGCGCCCGCCCGACGCGTGAGGTCCATCCCTGAACGCGGGGTCGCCGGGGCGACGGGCGGTCGCGATTCGATCGCACGGCCCTCCCCCGGGCGGGGGATCCGGGCTGGTGAACGGGGGGGGCTCGGGCCGATTCATAGAATCGAGTCCCAATGCGCCGCCTGATCCGCCGCACCATCCCGAGCATGTTCCACCGGAGGCTGCTCCTCCAGGTCGCGGTCCTCGCGGGGGTCCTCGTCGTCCTGAGCGGGCGGCTGGCGATGCTCACGATCGTCGAGGGCGCGGACCGGCTGGAGCGGGCGGAGGACCGGCTCGTCCGGCAGAGCTGGACCCCCACGACCCGGGGTCGGGTCCTCGACCGGGAGGGGCGGGTTCTGGCGATGGACCGGCCCTCGTACAGCGTCGCGGTCGAGTATGGGGTGCTGAGCGGCGAGTGGGCCCGGGTCCAGGGCCGCCGGATGGCCTGGCGGGTCCACGGGGAGCGTTGGGCCGAGGCGGACGCCGGCGAACGCGACGCCCTGGCCGCCCCGTTCGTCGAACGCTACGAGTCGCATGTCGCCCGGATGCTCGACCGCCTCGCCGAGGCGACCGGGACCGAGCGGTCGCAGCTCGACACGCGGATCGCGGCGCTGATGGCGCGGGTCCGGGGGATGCGGGACTCGGTCGCCGAGGCCCGCCTGCACAACCTCGTCACCTCCCATCTCGCGGCCGGGCGCGGGCTGACGGCCGAGGACGAGGCCCGTCTGGCGAAAGCGGCCCAGACCGAGATCCTCGAAGAACGCAGCACGCATGTGCTGATCCCGGACCTGCCCGACGAGACGGCGTTCGAGCTGCGGCGGGTGCTGTCGCGGCGTGTGCCGGTCTTCTCGGAGTCCGAGCACGGCTCGGTCGAGGACCTCGAGGTCTACGCCGACCTGTTCCCGGGAGTGGTGATCCGTGATTCGACCGACCGGATCCGCCCGTTCGATCGGGCGGAGGTGGCGATCGACCGGTCGACGCTGCCGGGCCCGATGAAGGGGGAGGGCGTCGCGACGGTGCAGGTCGCGGGGCTCGGGTGGCACACGCTCGGCACGCTGCGTGGGCGCGTCTACGGGGAGGACCAGGAGCGACGCCGGGCGGCGATGGCCGAGAGCCCGGAGAAGCGGTCGGCCTGGGTCACCCCCGAGGGCGTGGACCGGGGCCGCTACATGCCGGGGGATTCGGTCGGGCAGCGCGGCGTGGAGGCGAGCCGGGAGCATGACCTGCGGGGGCTGCGGGGCCTGCGCACGGTACACCTGGATACGGGTCGGGAGGAGGAGTTCCCGCCCGTGCCGGGTCGGGATGTCCGCCTGACGGTCGATGCGATGCTGGAGGCGCGGATCCGGGCGGTGCTGGAGCCGGGGATTGGGCTGACCACCGTGCAGCCGTGGCATGGCGAGTCGGGCGTCGCGGAGGGCGAGACGCTGGCCGGGGCGGTGGTGGTCCTCGATGTGCACACGGGCGAGGTGCTCGCGATGGTGTCGACGCCCTCGCCCGCGGACGAGAGCCGGTGGAGCGAAGACGATCAGCCCGCGTCGTACCCGGCGTTTCTTGACCCGTTCGTGAACCGCGCAATCGCGGTGCCCTACCCGCCCGGATCGATCGTCAAGCCGATGATGCTCGCCGAGGCGGTGCAGCGCGGGTTCCACCGGTTGGGCGATAGGGTGGTCTGCACGGGGCACCTGCTGGAAGACCGCGAGGATGTCTACCGCTGCTGGATCTACAAGCGGTACGGGTTCACGCACAGCCCGACGGGCGAGCCGGTCGGGGCCTCGGACTCGATCAAGTATTCGTGCAACATCTTCTATTACACCCTGGGGAGGCGGATGGGGCCCTCGGTCGTCGCCGAGGTGTACCGCGAACTGGGCGTGGGCGAGGCGTTCGGCCTGGGCGTCGGGGCGGAGTGGGCCGGGAAGGTGGGCCCGAACGAGGGACCGGGTGACGGGAGCGACCTCGGCGTGTCGGACGCGATCCTGATGGCGATGGGGCAGGGCCCGGTGACCTGGACGCCCCTGCACGCCGCGAACGCGTACGCCACGCTCGCCCGCGGCGGGGCGTGGGTCCGCCCCAGGCTCATCGACGACGGCCGCCCGGGGCTGGCCGAGCGGATCATGCACATGGACCCCGCGGCGATCGAGGCGGCGCTGCGCGGGCTGCACGACGCGGTGAACGACGCAGGCGGGACGGGCTCGTCCATCAGGTTCGGGGAGAGCCGGGAGTCGATCTTCAACGCGCCGGGCGTTGACCTCTGGGGCAAGACGGGCACGGCCCAGGCGCCCCCCTTGCGGCACGACCCCGACGGCGCGGGCCCGCTGCCCGAGCGCGTGGTTCGAGAGGGCGATCACGCCTGGTTCGTGGTGCTCGCCGGGCCGAAAGGCGGGGGCCCACGGTACTCGATCGCGGTGCTGATCGAGTACGGCGGCGGGGGCGGGCGCGTGGCGGGCCCGGTGGCGAACCAGGTTGTGCGCGCGCTGGTGGACGAGGGCTACCTGCCGGGCGGGCCCGAACGCCCGTCGCTCGCGACCGGGGGCCGGCCGTGAGGCTGGCGACCGCCGAGGAACGCTCGCTCGCCGGGAGGCTGATCCACGGCACGCGGGTCAAGCGCCCCGCGTCGGTGGGGCTGAACCTGGTGAACCCCGCGTGGCTCTGCGTGATTTCGGCGCTGGCGCTGTCGCTGCTTGGGGTCTACGCGATCGACCTGGCCGAGTCGGCCCGCCCGCTGGCGGAGGGGCAACTCGCCGCGGTGGCGTGGAAGCAGGTGGTGTTCCTGGTGATCGGGCTGCTCGCGGCGGTGGTGACGGCGCTGCCCCACTACCGCTGGCTCTCCTGGGTTTCCTGGCCGGCGCTGGTCGGGTGCATCGGGCTGCTGGTGTTCCTGCTCGCGCCGTTCGTGCCCGCGTCGATCGTGACGCCCCGCAACGGCGCGCGGGCGTGGATCGACCTGGGCCCGGTCGACTTCCAGCCCAGCGAGCTGACCAAGATCGCCTATGTGCTGGTGGTCGCCCACTACCTGCGGTACCGGAACACCCACCGCTCGCTGAGGGGCCTCGCGGTGCCCGGGCTAATCACCGCGATCCCCGTGGGGCTGATCACGCTCCAGCCCGACCTGGGCACGGCGGCGTTGTTCGTCCCGAGCCTCTTTGCCATGCTCGTCACCGCGGGGGCAAAGTTGCGGCACCTTACTCTGATCGTCCTCTGCGCGGCGCTGGCGGCCCCGGCGGTCTACCCCGTGCTCAAACCCCACCAGAAACAGCGGATCGTCGCCCTCGTGCGGCAGTACCAGGGGGACACCGCCTCGGCCCAGGACATCAACTTCCAGTCCTACACCGCCCAGAACCTGATCGGGGCGGGCGGGCTGGCCGGGCGCGAGCCGGACAAGAGCCGGGCCCTGGTGAACTACAACCGCCTGCCCGAGCGGCACAACGACACTGTCTTCGCCGTGGTCGCCAACCGGTTCGGGTTCCTGGGCGGGGTGGGGCTGCTCGCGCTGAGCGGGGTCTGGGTGCTCGGCGCGGTCGCGACGAGCGCGGCCTGCCGGACGCCGCAGGGGCGGCTGATCTGCGTCGGGGTGGCGGCTTTCGTGGCGAGCCAGGTGGTGATCAATGTCGGGATGAACATCGGGCTGATCCCGATCGTCGGGATCACGCTCCCGTTCGTGTCCTACGGGGGGTCGAGCCTGCTGACGGTCTGGCTGATGACCGGGCTGATCATGAATGTCGGGCTGCACCGGGAAACCCGCCCCTACCGGAGTTCGTTCGAATACGCTGACGGGGATGGCAAGCAGGTCGAAAAGGCGTTCGGGGTCTCCGCCGGATTCTCAGGCCGGGCGCTCACGCGCTGAGCCGGGGCGTGGGCCCATCGCCTGGCCCCGCGGGCTCGCGCCGCTGCCGGCGCCGCCGGATTTCGTGGAGCGGGCCTCGTCGATCGGCGTCGAGTTCGACGAGGGGGACCTCGAGCGGCTGGGGGCCTCACTCGCCCTGCTGCTCGCGGCGAACGAGACGGCCAACCTGACCGCGATCCGCGACCCGGTCGAGGCGTGGAGCAAGATCCTGCTCGACAGCCTCGCCCTGTTCCCGGTCTTGGCCGAGGTCGAGCCGGCGGGGGAGCGACGGCGGGTCCTGGACCTGGGGAGCGGAGGGGGCGTGCCGGGCATCCCGCTGGCGATCTGCATGCCGGACACGGAGTTCACGCTGCTCGACGCGACGGCGAAGAAGTGCGCGTTCCTCGAGCACGCGGCGGGGGAGCTCGGGCTTGAGAATGTCCGCGTCGTGTGCGCCAGGGCCGAGGAGGCCGGGCAGGACCGGGGGCGCAAGGTGGACCGGGCGGGGGCGTCGTGGCGCGAGGGCGCGCTGCGTGACGCGTTCGACGCGGTGACGGCGCGGGGCGTGGGTCGGCTGGCGATGCTGGTCGAGCTGGTCGTGCCGTTCGCCCGCGTCGGGGGCGTCTGCGTGCTCACGAAGGGCGAGCGGGCTGGCGAGGAGCTCGACGAGGCCCGGCAGGCGCTGCACCTGCTGCACGCGGCGCACGCGGGGACGGTCGCGACGCCGACCGGGCAACTGGTCGTGATCGAGAAGTTGCGCCCCACGCCGCGGGCCTACCCGCGTGCGGTGGGCGAGCCGAAGCGTCACCCTCTGGGCGTCGACGGGGCGCGGTAGCGCGGGGGCCGGATGCCGAACCCGTTGATCGAGCAGGTGCTGGGTGGGGGCGGGCTCGTCGCGGGCGTGCTCGGCGCGGGGTACGAGGCCCGGCCCGAGCAGCTCCGCATGGCGGCGGCGGTCGCACGCACGCTCGAGGCGAGGTCGCACCTGGTGGTGGAGGCGGGCACGGGCGTCGGCAAGTCGTTCGCCTACCTCGTGCCGTCGATCGAGCGTTGCCTGCGCGGCGAGGTGGTCGTCGTTGCGACGAACACCATCGCGTTGCAGGAGCAGTTGCTCGGCAAGGATGTCCCCCTGCTCGCCGGCACGCTGGGAGGCGGGGGCTGGTCGGGCGAGCTGCGGGCCGTGCTCGCCAAGGGGCGGGGCAACTACCTGAGCGTCCGCCGGCTTCGGCTGGCGAGCGAGCGGCAGGACCGCCTGCTCCCGGACGCGGCGTCGAGGCGGAGCCTGCATGTCATCGAGGACTGGGCCTACGGCACGGAGGACGGCTCGCTCAGCACGCTGCCGGCGCTGGAGCGGCCCGGCGTGTGGAGCGCGGTGCAGTCCGACTCGGGCAACTGCATGGGGCGCAAGTGCCCGACCTACGACCGCTGCTTCTACCAGAGCGCCCGGCGCGAGCTCGAGAACGCCAACCTGATCGTCACGAACCACGCGCTGTTCTTCGCCGATCTGGCGATGCGGGCGGCGAGCGGGGGCGACATCGGCGTGCTGCCCCGGTACGACCATGTGGTCCTCGACGAGGCCCACATGATCGAGGATGTCGCGGCGGACCACTTCGGGCTCTCGCTGAGCGAGGGGCGGGTGACCCACCTGCTCTCGGCGCTCTACCACCCGCGGACGGGCAAGGGGTACCTCGGGAACCTGGAACTCGCCGCGGGCGACCTGCAGCCCATCGAGCGGGCGGTGCAGGGGGTGCACCGGGCCGAGGCGGCGTCACGCGCGTTCTTCGAGTCGTGGATCGAACTGGAACGGTCGGGGGCGGCCCGGGGGGGGCGGGTGCGCGAGCCCGGCGCTGTCGAGAACACGCTCACCCCCGCGATGAACGAGCTGGTGCAGCAGATCCGCCGGCTCAAGGAAGCGCTGCCCGAGGGGGGCGCGGGCGAGGCGGACCGGTACGAGCTCAACGCCTACGCGGTGCGAGGCAAGGAGATCGCCGACGCCGCGGAGGCGCTCACGAGCCATTTGATCCCCGGGTGCTGCTACTGGGTGGAGACCGGCGGGGACCCGGGCGAGGCCCGACCCGGGCGGTCGAGGCGGGTCACGGTGGCGTGCTCGCCCATCGAGGTCGGCCCGCTGCTCAAGGCGCACCTGTTCGAGCCGAGGTTCAGCGTGGTGATGACCAGCGCGACGCTCGCGACGCGGACCGTTGAGCCCGATGAGCCCGCGGAGCGAGCCGAGACCGCGTTCGCCCACTTCCTCGCTCGCGTGGGGTGCGAGGGCGCCGAGACCATGCAACTGGGCAGCCCGTTCGATCACGCGGCGCAGGTGAAGTTCTTCGCCGATCGGTCCATGCCCGAGCCGGGGTTCGGGCGCGCCGCCGCGGGGTTCGATCGGGCTCTCGTGTCCCGCGTGCTCGAGCATGTCGAGGCGACGGGCGGCGGGGCGTTCGTGCTCTTCACCGCGTACAGCCTGCTGGACCGGGCCGCGGCGTTGCTCGAAGGGCCGCTCGCGTCGCTGGGCTATCCGATGTTCGTCCAGGGGCGGGGCCCCGGGGCCGGGTCGCGGACGGCCCTGCTCGAGGCCTTCCGGGAGTCGGGCAACGGCGTGCTGCTCGGGGCCGCCTCGTTCTGGCAGGGGGTCGATGTCCGGGGCGAGGCGCTGCGGAATGTCATCATCACGCGCCTGCCGTTCGACCCGCCCGACCGGCCGCTGACCGAGGCGAGGCTCGAGCGCATCGCCGAGCGCGGCGGCAACCCCTTCGTCGAGGACTCGATCCCCCGCGCCGTCATCAAGTTCAAGCAGGGCATCGGGCGGCTGGTGCGGTCGCACGCCGACCGCGGGCGGATCGTCGTGCTCGATCCGCGGATCGTGACCAAGCCGTACGGGCGGGCGTTCGTCCGGGCCCTGCCGGCGGGGGTGGAGATCCGCACGATCTCCGAGTAGCCTGAGATGATCACGCGGGAGCACGCCGATGGACGCCGACCAGAGCCTGCGCCGGCTTCGCGAGGAACTCGATCAACTGGGACTTGGCGACCTCCCGCCCGAGGTCATGCAGGAGATCGAGCAGGCCCGCCTCGCCGGGGGCAGGGTCCGCCTCCCGCTGTCGGCCCTGGACCGGTCCGACCTGAACGCGTCCTCTCGCCGGGTCTCGGTCACGCGGCGCACGGTCAACGGCGCGACCCGCACCGAGATCCGGGAGACCGGGCCCGACGGCGTCGAGCGCGTCTACCGCTCGCTCGACGAGGCCCCGCCCGAATTGCGGGCCTGGATTGTGCGCACCGGCGCGGGCGTTCCGCCTGCCCCACCCGGCTGGGCGGAGGCCCCGGGCCCCGCGATCGCCCGGGAGCCGGGGGCCGGCTCGATTCCGGTGGTCGATCCGTTCCCCGTTGCCCGCTCGCCCGGCGGGTCCTGGCTGCGGACGATCCTGCTCGCCGTGATCGCCGCGGCGCTGGTCGCGATCTTGGGCGTCTTGATCTGGATCGCGGTGAAATGAGCGCGGCCGCGGCGCACGATCGGAATTCCCCTTTGCGATGCCCCGCGCTTCTCGCCGTTCTGCTCCTCACCTTGACCGCGGCGACGGAGGGTCGGGCGGAGATCGTCGGCCCGTTCGCCAACCCGCAGGCGAGGCTCGTGATGGACCTCGGGGGCGCGTGGGAGGTCATCGTTGACCCGGTGGACAACGGGTCGATCGACTACCTGAGCCGCCCCCGCCGCGAGGGCTACTGGGCCGACCGCCGGCCCGCGTCTCCATCCGATCTTGTCGAGTACGCCTTCACCGCGGGGCAGACCCTCGCGGTGCCGGGGGATTGGAACACGCAGCGCCCCGAGTTGTTCTTCTACGAGGGGATCGTCTGGTACCGCCGGGCGTTCCAGCGACCCGAGGGCGGCGATCGCTTCTTCTTGCGCTTCGGGGCCGCCAACCGCCGCGCGACGGTCTGGCTCAACGGCAAGGAACTCGGGACGCACGAGGTGGGGTTTACCCCGTTCACCTTCGAGGTGACGGAAGATCTGAAGGCGGGCGAGAATGTCCTGATTGTCAAGGTCGACAACCGCCGCCTGCCGGATGATGTCCCGGGCCTGCTGACCGACTGGTGGAACGACGGGGGCCTCACCCGCGAGGTCGGCCTGCTCGCGACGCCCAGGACCTTCGTCCGAGACTGGTCGATCGGGCTGGTCGACGGCGGTGCCGCGGTCGGCGGATGGGTCCGCGTCGACGGGCCCGACGCCGCGCACGCGATCGTCCGAGTCCGGATGCCCGGGCCGGGGCTGGAGGCGAAGACCAGGGCCGACGCCGACGGCGTGGCACGCTTTACGCTGCCCTCGGCGATGGCGGGCCGCTGGTCGCCCGATCGGCCGACGCTGCACGACCTCGAATTCGAGATCGCGGGCGACCGGGCCCACGACACGGTCGGCCTCCGCCTGATCGAGGCCCGCGGGGGTGACATCCTGCTCAACGGCGAACGCGTCTTCCTCCGCGGGATCTCGATCCACGGCGAAGCGCCCGAAGGGGGCCGGGCGTGGAGCGAGGCCCACGCCCGCGAGTTGCTGGGCTGGGCGAAGGACCTAGGCTGCAACTTCGTGAGGCTTGCCCACTATCCGCACGACGAGGACATGCTCCGTGTCGCGGACGAACTGGGGCTGATGGTGTGGGCCGAGATCCCCGTCTACTGGGTCATGGACTACGCGAGCGACCGGACCATGCGCCTGGCCCGGACGCACCTCGAAGAGATGATCGCGCGCGACCGCAACCGTGCCTGCATCGTCATCTGGTCGGTCGGCAACGAGACCGGGGCCGACCCGGACCGCACCGCCTTCCGCGTCGCCCTTGGCGAGCGGGTCAAGACCCTCGACCCGTCGCGGCTGCTCTCGGCGGCGTGCTTCGCCACGATGGACCGGCGCGACGGCAGATTGGCGACGATCCGCGTCAACGATCCCTTCGGGGAGATCGCCGATGTGCTCGCGATCAACCAGTATGTCGGGTGGTACCACGACACGCCCGAGTCGCTGCAGGGCGTGAGCCTCGAACTCGGGTGGGACAAGCCGTTCCTCGTCAGCGAGTTCGGCGCGGGCGTCAAGCAGGGCCGGCACGGCCCGCCCGAGGAACGATGGACCGAGGAGTACGGCGTTCGCCTCTACGAGGCGACGCTCGACTGGCTTGAAGGCCTCGGCGCCCTCGACGGGGTCAGCCCCTGGATCCTTAAGGACTTTCGCTCCCCCCGCCGCCCTCTGCCGGGCGTGCAGGACTGGTACAACCGCAAGGGCCTGGTCAGCGAGACCGGCGAGCGAAAGGCGGTGTTCGGGGTCCTCCGCGACCGGTACGAGCGCTGGTCGGCGGACCCGCCTGGTCGGTAATCGTCTCGGGTGTACATCCGGGCGGGAAAGGCCCGTCGTGCTCGACTCGCGGGTCGTGACCAGGCCGTGTGGGCGAGCGTTCGCGCGGGCGGCTCCGGGAGGAGTCGAGGTGCGAGTCGTCGGCAGGCAGGGCAGCCACCGCCGAACGGCGTATGCATATTCTCGTGCGGCGGTGAACTAGGGAATCTGATCTATGTAAAAATCTCCGCGGATGCTCGCGTTCTTCGCCAATAGGGCAAGATTACTCTTCTTTGTATTTAGGGAATCGATCGAGCCGTGGCTGTATTTGCCCTCGAGCTCGATCAGGGCAATTCGCATTAGCGAAGCACCAACGAACGCCTGCTCATTTCTCCGGCGACCGGCCTCAATCATGACTGCTGAAAGCAGATCGTCGAGTGCCACGACAGTTGGCTGCATAGCTTCCCATGTCGAGCGACGGATTTGCGATTCAAGAACATCGTTGTAATCGCGGAGGGAAGATGACTTTAATGATAACTGCGACATCCCGATCAAGGCCGTGCTATCATCCAATGAAACTTGCACAATGCGCAGATGCCCCTTTGGACCCACCGCTGAGGCGACGCTACCGCCGCTCTCGGCGGCCCCGTTCAGCCAGTCGACCAGCGCCATCGCGCTTCGTCGGGCATCGCTTTCGGATGCCGAGGCTGCAACAGGCGCTTCGCCGCCAGCGCCGTTTCGCGCTTCGCATCCGGCAGCAGCCCAGAGAATGCAGAGGCCCAGCGAGATTCGTGCCATATCGACAACTCCTTGCGCCGCCAGCCAGACAGGGTCAGGGCGCAAGCGGGTGGCAATCCAAGATACACTGCCCGCAGGATCCCGCAGCGGAAGCCGCATCTGCTATGCATCCGGCCATAAAATTCTCGCGGACATCGTCGAGACATTCGCTTTGATCGAATAGATCTGGAAGCTCCCAACAATCACACTTTGCCTCCCACAGCCTCTCTCTGCATTCCCACGCGAGTTCGTATGCATCGGCGCAGTCAAGCAGACAGAATGTGCAGCTGACCGTTCTCCTAAGCCAGTCCCAGATCCCGGCCATTGATGACGGCGGCGTTCCGTCCTGATCAATGGCTTCGTTTAGTGCGATCTCCAGATCGCTCAAATCAGCAGTTTGGCCCCCGATGGCGCATGCTACAGAGGCGACATCGATAACATCAATTATGCCATCGCGATTAATGTCGGCGCTGGAAAAAACAAACGGGCCTTCAGTGGACTCTGCGACAATGAGAAGATCCGCGGAATCAACATTCATAGAATCATTGAGATCTTCGGTTGATTTAGCGGATAACGAAACACGCCCATCCTGGTTTCTGTACAGATAGGCCTGGGCGATGGCCTTGCCATCGGATGAAGAAAATACCGTCAGCCGCGGATGTATCTGTCCATTGAGATGGCGAACATGGGATGCGACAGCGATGTCCATGACACCGTCGCTGTTCGTATCTCCAGCGGGGAACACGATCAGGCCGAACTCCCTGTCATCAAATGCGGGCAACAGCTCGACCAGGAGGCCACCAGAAACCCGGTCGGCCAGCCAGACAGATCCGAGTAACCGACCGGTGTTCAGGAATGCATCATCCGGTATGGAGTCTCCAGTAAGATCTGGGACTTCGGCGATAGGACGCAATTCCGGGCCGAGCAGTGCAATTTGTTCATCGCAGGGATCGGACAGATCGCCCCAGTCCTGAACCGCTGGCCCGTTGGTTGGATTGGACTGTGCAACTGAGATCTGACACGACAACAAGGTGGCTACGCCAGCGGGCACCACACGCGAAGCGGAGCGACAAAGAAGGCAGAGGTTCTCTCTACCTCCAAGAAAGCGGACGCTCGCACGCCGTGTTCCGTGTTCCGTGTTCCGTGTTCCGTGTTCCGTGTTCCGTGTTCCGTGTTCCGTGTTCCGTGTTCCGTGTTCCGTGCATGTTGATACTCCCGGTCTTCGATCCAGCCGCTGAGGTTACTGGTGGGTGACTCTTGTGTCAAGTTTGCAATCACGCGTCGCTGATCCCCCGGTCGGGACGGCTGACTTCGGTGCGCTCACCGGCCAAAGAGCCTGTGCCTGGATCGCCAGCCGCCGCATTGCGCTGGGTCTATCCTCGTGTATCCGGTTTCGATGTACGAACCAGACGGAGATCCACATGCTCGGACGCGTGTTCAAGGCCTACGACATCCGGGGGGTGTACCCCGATCCGCTCACCGATCAGATGGCCTGGCAGATCGGGTACGGGTGCGCGAAGTTTCTGCTCGCCGACGCCGAATCGGCCGGCGAGACCACCCCGATGATGCGCAACATCCTCGTGGGCAGGGACATGCGCCGCAGCAGCCCGAAACTCTCCGACGAGTTGATCTCCGGATTGACCGCGGGCGGGGCGAGCGTGATCGACATCGGGCTCATCGACACGCCCCACATGTACTTCGCCATCAACCACCTCGACTGCGCCGGCGGCATCGTCGTCACCGCCAGCCACAACCCGCCCCAGTACAACGGCTTCAAGGTCTCCAAGCGCCAGGCCAAGCCCGTGGGCGAGGCGACCGGCCTCGCCGAGGTCCGCAAGCAGGCGGCGATGGTCGACCGCACGCAGATCGGCGTCGCGGGGTCGGGCCGGGTTGAGCAGCGGGACTTCTGGGAGGCCTACCGCAAGCATGTCCACCGGCACTGCGACCTCGCGGGGCGGCGGCTCAAGGTCGTCGTCGACGCCTCCAACGGCATGGCCGGCACCATGTGCCCCAAGGTCTTCGGCAAGGCGGGCGACCAGATCAAGGGGCTCGAGATCGTTGAACTGAACTTCGACAACTCCAAGGGCGAGTTCGTCCACGAGCCCAACCCCCTCGTCGCCGCCAACCTCGCGCAGACCCGCGAGGCGGTCCTCAAGGAGAAGGCCGACCTGGGGCTCTGCTTCGACGGCGACGCCGATCGGTGCGTCGTGGTTGATGAGAAGGGCGAGATCGTCGGGTGCGATCAGCTGACCGCCGTGCTGGCGGGCCATTTCCTCCGCAACAACCAGGGCGCGGGCGTCGTGTTCGACCTCCGCTCGACCAAGGCGGTGCCCGAGGAGATCATCCGCGCCGGCGGCAGGCCCGTCCGGAGCCGCGTCGGGCATGTGTTCATGAAGCAGGCGATGGCCGAGCACCGCTGCTGCTTCGGCGGCGAGCTCTCCGGGCATTTCTACTTCCGCAGCAACTTCAACGCCGACTCGGGCGCGATCGCGATGGCGACCGTCCTCACCGCGGTCGCGTCGTCTGGCAAGGCCGTCAGCGAGCTGATCGCGCCGGTGAAGCGCTACGCCCAGTCCGGCGAGGTCAATTTCGAGATCGAGGACAAAGACCAGGCCCTCGCCGAGATCCGCGAGCACTACGCCGGCCGGGGCACGATCGACGACCTCGACGGCGTCACGGTCGACTGCTTCGAGACCGAGGGATGGTGGGCCAACATCCGCAAGAGCAACACCGAGCCCCTGCTCCGCCTCAACGCCGAGGCACGCGACGCCGGCCTCCTCGGACGGGTCGTCGAGGAGATCAGCCCGCTGCTCGGCCACAAGGTCGACCACTGACCCGTGCCCCCGGCCCGCGGGGCGAGCAGCGACAGGGGGACCCGACATGAATGTTTCCCAGTTCTTTGATCACTGGTCGATCGTCGAGAACCCCTTCCGGGGCGAGGAGGCGAGGCACGACGAGGTGCTCAGCCGCCTCAACCGCGCCGACGCCGGCCGCGCCGGCAGCATGCACTCGGACTTCGAGAAAATCCTCGGCGAGCTCGCCCGCCCCAGCACCTCGATCGTCTTCGGGGAAAAGGGCAGCGGCAAGACCGCGATCCGCCTCCAGATCGAGGAACGCGTCCGCGCGTTCAACGCGAAGAACCCGGACGCGAAGCTCTTCCTGATCTCCTACGACGATCTGAACCAGCCCGTCGCCGAGCTGCATGAACGCTTCGGCTCCGGCAAGGACGAACTCGCCTCGTTCAAGAAGTTCCGGCTCGTCGATCACATGGACGCGATCCTCGCGATCGCCGTCGATCGGGTCGTCGCCGCGATCTTCGGCGAGGGGCAGGACCGCCCCGCCGCGGACCTCGGGGAAGAGCCCGCCAAGGCCGCCCGCCGCATGGCCTCCCCGCTGCGCCACGACCTGCTCATCCTCCAGGCCGTCTACGACCCCGCCGACACCGACGGCTCACGCTCGGCGCGGCTGCGCCGCCTGCTGCGCCTCCCCCCCGAGCGGCGCGAGGTCGTCTGGCGGCTCCTGACCGTCGCGGGCTGGGTGCCGGCGGCGGCCGTGCTGTTCGCCTGGCTCTTCCCGCTCGCGACCGACGGGGGCTTCCTGCGTGACGCCGCGGGCGTGGTCTTCCTGCTGCTCCTGGCGGTCTACCTGGGCCTGCTGGGCAAGCGCCTGCTCTGGGACCGCCTCGCGCTGGGACGCCTCGCCGCGCGGGCGCACCACGAGATGCGCACGACGCAGCGGGCGCCCGAGGCGATCGCCGCCTCGCTCGCCTCGATCGACCTCGCGACCAGGAGCCACGCCGTCCTCCCCCTCTCCGAGAACGCCGACGAGCCCCGCTACGCGATGCTCGAACGCCTCCGCCGGGCCCTCGCCCGCTTCGGCTACTCGGGCATCATCGTGCTCGTCGACCGGGTGGACGAGCCCACGCTCGTCAACGGCGACGCGGACAAGATGCGCGAGATGATCTGGCCCCTTCTGAACAATAAGTTCCTCCAGCAGGAACGCTTCGGGGTCAAGCTCCTGCTCCCCATCGAGCTTCGGCACGCGCTCTACAAGGAGTCGGCCGTCTTCTTCCAGGAGGCCCGCCTCGACAAGCAGGGCTTCGTCGAGCGCCTGACCTGGACCGGGCCCATGCTGTACGACCTCTGCACCGCCCGCCTCAACGCCTGCCGCGCCGAGGGCGCCGAGCCATTGAGCCTCATCGACTTTTTCGCCGAGGATGTGTCGAGGCAGGATGTCGTCGACGCCCTCGACCAGATGCACCAGCCGCGTGACGCCTTCAAGTTCCTCTACCGCTGCTTCAACGAGCACTGCTCGAATGTCACCGCCGAGGAGGGGTCCTGGCGCGTCCCCAGGCTCGTGCTCGAGAATGTCCGCCGGGCCGAGTCCGACCGGGTCCAGCAGCTCTACCGCGGCATCACCCCCGCCTGACCGGTTTCCCCTACATCGCGCGCCGGAGCATCGGCATCCGCGGCAGGCCCCCCTTGCTGCCGTTGATCTCGACCTGCCCCAGCGGATCGGTCGGCACGCAGAACGGGCCCCCGCTTACCTCCGCCCCGTCGTCGATCTGGAGCGCCGGCGCCCAGACCGCGCCGGTGAACTGGGCCCGGGGCCCGATCGTCACCGGCCCGCCCGAGACCACCAACCCCTGGAACTGCCCCAGGATGTCCACCCCGAGGCTCGCGACCGCCATCTTCGCCGTCACCCGCGCCTTCCGCCCGACCGTGATCCGACCGCACGAGCAGAGCAGCCCGCCCCAGTGGTGCCCCTTGATGTGCAGGTCGTTGAGATCGAGAGAACGCCGGCAGTGCGCACACGACGCGCTCATCGCCCGCGCCGAGACCGACGAGGTCCGCCCGCAGTGATAGCAGACGATGCCCGCGGTCTGCACCGACGCCGGCGTCAGCGATGGTTCGGGCTGCCGACCTCGGAAAGGGCCGAGCATGGCGTGGTCCCGGTCAGGCCGCTCCGGTCTCGGCGACGCGGGTCATCAGGCCCGGGTCCTTCTTGGTCGAGGCCGCGTTGATCTCCGCGTGCTCCCGCCACGGGGGCTTGAAATCGACCTGGTCCGCAGGGGGCGTGGAGGGCATCGCGGGCCTGGAGGCCGAGGCAGGCGTGCCCGCCCGCGTCGCCGGGGCCTGCATCGCCGCGTCCCCGACGCGGACATTGCCCACGAACGAGGCACCCTCTTCAACGACGAGTTTCGGCGCCCGGATGTCGCCGGTCAGGTGCGCGGTCTTGGTGATCCGCAGGCGATCGTGCGCCACGATGTCGCCCTGGAGCGTGCCCTCGACCACAACGCGCTGGGCGTCGATCTCGGCGCGGCAATCCGCCGTGTCCCCGATCTGCACCTCGCCCTGCGAGCGGATCTTGCCCTCGAACACGCCGAGGATGCGGGCGCCGTTCTCGAAGTCGACCTCTCCCTTGATCGTGGTGCCCCGCCCGATGACGGTCATGTCGTTGCTCACGCTGGATTCGTTCGAAGACACGGTTCGCTCCTTCACAGATGGGTCGCCCGCCGCGGCGGCACGGGAGCGGGGCCTCGCCCCCCTCGGCGAACAGAAGATCGACCGATCACGCAGCACGCGTTCAAAAAGGGGAGGCCCCCGCACAAGCCGCCACTCCGACTTTTTTTGCCGAATTCCGTGAGTGAGGCGCCGGATCCCCGTTTCCCAAACAGGCAAGCCCCCCACACGCAACGACGCCCGTCGGGAAGAGCGGGCGTCGTTGTTCAATCCGGGAGCAACCGATCCGGTAGGCTCACCCCGTGGACCTCTCTCTGCTCACCCTCGCCGCCGACGCCGCGGCCTCGGGCTCGCCCCCCCTGTTCGGGATGTCGAGCCTGATCGCCCTCGTCACGCTCACCGCCCTCGAGATCGTGCTGGGTATCGACAATGTCGTGTTCATCGCGATTCTCTCGAACGCCCTGCCCGAGGCGCAGCGCGGCCACGCCCGGCGGATCGGGCTGCTGCTGGCGATGGGCACGCGCGTCCTGCTGCTGCTGGGGATCTCCTGGATCATGGGGCTGACCGCCACCCTGTTCAAGGTCCCCTTCCTCTCCGAACCGGCCCACGACGGCGAGGGCGGGGGGCCGCTCGGGATCACCGGGCGGGACCTGGTGCTTCTCGGCGGAGGGCTGTTCCTGATCGGCAAGGCGACCTGGGAGATCCGCCATCAGATGGTCCCCCACGAATCGCACGCCACGGCCCGGGCCGGGGCGGCGTTCGGGATGGTCATCGCCCAGATCGTGGTGATCGACCTGGTGTTCAGCCTCGACAGCGTCATCACCGCGGTCGGGATGGCCCAGCGGGTCGAGGTCATGATCGCGGCGGTCGTGATCTCGATCGGCGTGATGATGGCCGCGGCGGACGGGATCAGTCGGTTCATCGAGCGGCACCCCACGATCAAGGTGCTGGCGCTCGCGTTCCTCGTCCTGATCGGGGTCCTGCTGGTGGCCGACGGGCTGCACCAGCATATCGACCGCGGGTATGTCTACTTCGCGATGGCGTTCGCGCTGGCGGTGGACCTGATCCAGATGCGGGTCGAACGGCCCGCGTCCGATGGGGATTGACCTACTCGCCGAATTCGGATACAGTTGTGCGTTGCAGGGGACCGGTCCACTCTTTGGCCGCCCGGCCCCCCCCGCTGCCGGGCGGCAGGATGGGGGTTCGACATGAGCAGGCTGGCACGGAAGCTCGACCCGTCGCGGGCGGATATCCCCGCGTGGTGCGAGGAGGCGCTCGCCCTCAGCCGGATCGAACGCGTCGGGGTGCAGGGGTGCTTCTGGCTCGTGTTCATGAGCCGGGAGGGCCGGCTGGTTCACGCGGCGGGGTTCCTTCCGGGCGAGCCCGCTCCGCTTTCGACCCTGGTGGGCAAGAGCCTGGAGGACCTGGTCCATCCTGAGCATCTCGAGGAACGCCGCGCGGTGCTGAACCGGATTCTCGAGAAGCCGGAGACCCCGCTGCTGGTGATCGACATGTGGCGGGGCCGGGAGACCTGGACGGTCTGCGAGACCGAGTGCGCCGAGGACGGGCACTGCGGGATCCTGGGCATCGGCTACCGCCCTTGCGTGGAGCAGACGGTGCCCGAGGAACTCGATTCGTACCGTTTCCGGCGCGTGACCGACCCGGGCCCGCTCGCGGACCTCACGCTCGGCGAGCTCGAGATCCTCCGGCTGCTGGCGCTGGGGCACAGCCGGGAGGAGATGTCGCACGAGGTCCACCGGACGCTCAAGGCCGTGGAACGCCGGCGCACGAACCTCGGGCGCAAGCTCAACCAGGCGAGCACGCACAAGCTGACGCTGACGGCGTTGCGGGCCGGGCTGCACCGGCTCACGGAGGAGGAACTCGAGTCGTTCTTCGAGAACAACGCGGCCCACCACCGGCACGCGGAATCGGCGCTCTGATCGGCCGGCCCGCCGACCTCGTTGGGGCCGACCCGGTACCATGGGGGCATGAAGCTCGCCCTTTTTCTCTCCGCTGTCGTTGTGATGCCCTTCGGGCTGATCGGGTGTTCTGAGGAAAGCGGGTCGGCCTCGGCGCCGCCGCCCACAGAGTGGTCAGGCCAGGCCCAGACCAGCCCGGCCCCGCCGCACGGGGCCATGACGCCCGCCGGCGGAGAGCTCCGCGTGGGCGATCTGGCGTTTACGGTGCCCGAGGGCTGGGCGTCGCAGCCCCCCTCGAACTCCATGCGCGAGGCGGAGTTGCATGTGCCCGACCCGTCGGGCGACGCGTCGCGGAATTGCGTCGCGGCGTTCTCCTTCGCGGGCGGGGATGTCGACGCGAACATCACCCGTTGGATCGGGCAGTTCTCGAACCCGGCGGGCGGCGAGATCCCCGTGACGCGGGAGACCCGGACCGTCGCGGGCCGGGCGGTCCACCTCGTCGAGATGAGCGGCAACTACGCGGGGATGGGCATGGGCCCGGTGCAGGCCGACCAGATGATGCGTGCGGCGATCGTTGAGCGGCCCGGGCAGCCCCACCTGTTCATCAAGATGACCGGCCCGCGTGAGCGGATGGCGGGCGTCCTGGACGGGTGGAACGCGCTCATCGACAGCATGAAGTGAGCCCCCGGTGATCGAGTTGCACCTGGGCATCCGCGTGCTCCCGGGGCGCCGGGCGGCGTTGCTGGAATTCCTCCGGGAGGCGGTCCCGTTCTACGAATCGCCGGGCGGGATCCGCGTGCGGCTGCTCGAGTCCGCCGAGGACGCGGACCGGTTTATCGAGGTGGTCGAGTACGCGGACGAGGCGGCCTATGCGGCGGACCAGACGCGCGTGGCCGAGGACGCGACGATGATCGCGTTTCTTGAACGGTGGCGGGCACTCCTGGCGGAGCCTCCCGGCGTCACGGTTTACAGATCGATCGATCCTGATACGATCCGCCCCTGAGCAGCGCCCCGCCCGGACGCCGGCGGCGCGGACCCTGACGACCGACCAGCGAGGTGACCATGGCAGCCGCGTACAAGACCAGCGAGTTCATCAGTTACGACATCGCCCGCTGGGTGGCGGGGCTGCGGTTCGAGGACCTCTCCCCGCGCGCGATCGAGAGCGCCAAGCTGTTCTGGTACGACTCGATGGGCTGCGCGATCGGGGGCTCGCAGACCGAGGACGCGCACATCCTGCTCGGGCACCACAAGGCGATGCACGGCGAGAACGCGGGCGGGCCCTGCACCTGCTTCGTCTCGGGGTACAGGACCAACCCCGTCGACGCGGCCTTCTTGAACAACCACATGGTCCGCGCGATGGATTACAACGACATCTACTGGAAGGCCGATCCCTCGCACCCGTCGGACATCATCTGCGGGCCGCTGGCGATCTGCGAGATGAAGGGCCTGAGCGGGCGCGACCTCATCGTCGCGACGATCGTGGCGTATGAACTGGAGATGCGGCTGGTCGAGATCGGCCGCCCCGGGGTGCGCGAGTACGGGTGGCACCACGCGACGCTGACCGGGTTCGCGGCCCCGTTCGCGGCCGGCAAGGCGCTGGGGCTGAACGAGAAGCAACTCGTCAACGCCGCGGGCATCTGCGCGAGCCGCACGGGCTCGCTCGGCGCGGTGACGGCGGGCAAGCTCACGATGATGAAGAACACGGTCGACCCGTGGGCGACGCGGATGGGGGTCGAGAGCGCGCTGCTCGCCGAGCGTGGGTACACCGGGCCCGAGCACATCTTCGACGGGAAAGAGGGCCTCTTCCATGTCTTCGGGCACAGCCACCACGGCGGGAAGCCCTGCTCGTTCGACGCCGAGGGGCTCACGCGCGGCCTGCCCCGCTCGCCCGGGGACCACTACCGCATCGTTGACTGCGGCATGAAGTCGTTCCCGATCGAGGCGCTGAGCCACGCGCCGCTCAGCGCAATGATGAAGATCGTGCGCGATCACGCGATCAACCCGGATGAAGTGACCGAGATCAGGGTCGAGGTGATCGCGCGGGCGGCGGACATCCTGGGCGATCCGCACAAGTACCGCCCGACGAGCCGCGAGACGGCGGACCACTCGCTCCCGTACTCGCTGGCGGTCGGCCTGGTGGACGGCAAGGTCACCCCGCTCCAGTTCGAGGACGAGCGTGTGAAGGACCCGGCGTTGATCCCGATCATGGACAAGGTCAAGGTGGTGGCCAACCAGGAGTTCGAGGCGAGATTCCCCGAGTTCCAGCCGAGCCGGGTGACGATCACGCTGAAGAACGGGACGAGCCATGTCCAGCAGGTCGATGTGCCCAAGGGCGACCCGCGCGACCCGATGACGGAGGGCGAGATCAAGGTCAAGTTCGACGCGCTCGGGGCCGGGGTGATCGGGCAGGGCAACTGCGACGCGCTCGGCGGTCTGATCATGTCGCTGGAAGGCGAGCAGACGCTCGACCGGTTCTTCTCCCTGGCAACGGCCCGATAAATCCGCAAACGCGACGGGAAGCCCGGGCCCAGGGCTCGGCGACCAGTTGCTCTTGAGACTCAGTCGCACTAGACTCACCGGCAGGACAATCCGTACCATGCGGTGCTGATTCCGGAACGCGAAGATGCAGCTTGTCGAGAACACAACCCGTCCCGGCGCCGATCCGATCCCGCTGGCCCAGTTGGGGCGGGGTCAGTTCGGCCGCATCGCCCGGTGCGAAACCGGTGGGTGCTGCGCGTCGCTCTTGGAATCGCTCGGGCTCGACATGGACGCGGTGATCTCGGTCTGCCAGCACGGCGACCCGTGCATCGTCCGGGTCCATACGCGTTGCGGGGGCTCCTGCCGGATCGGGCTCCGGCGTGATCTGAGCCGGAGCATCTTCGTGACGCCCGCGCCCGACCTCGCCCGCTGAGCGAACAGGACGGCCCCCACGCCATGGCCAGCGAGAGCCCGGTCCAGACGAGACTCCGCCGGATCGCTCTGGTGGGCAATCCGAATGTGGGCAAGAGCACGCTCTTCGGTCGTCTCGCCGGCGCGAGGGTCCACACCTCGAACTTCCCCGGGACGACCCAGGAAGCCCACCTCACCACCGTGCGGGGCGTCGAACTGATCGACCTGCCCGGGGTCTACTCCCTGCGGGGCGAGGAGAGCGAGGCCGTCGTGTGCCGGGCCGCGCTCGCGGGACGGGTGCCCGGGGCGGGCGGGGACCGCGGGCCCGACGCGATCGCGCTGGTGCTGGACGCGGCGAACCTCGAACGCAACCTTCGGCTTGCGGCGGAGGTGATCCAGCTCGGGCTGCCGCTGGTCATCGTGCTGAACCGGGTCGATCAGGCGGCGTCGCGGGGCATGAGGATCGACACCCAGGCCCTCGCCCGCGAGGCCGGGTGCGAGGTCCTCGAAACGAACGGGCTCACGGGGCAGGGTGTCGACGCGGTGCTGCCCGCGCTGAGCCGGGCCCGGGTGCCCGACTTGCCCGCGAGCGAAGAACCGGCCCGGGATTGGGCGGCGCGCGTCGCGGTCGCGGCGGCCAGGCCCGGGGCGGCGCCGCACGCGGAGGGGCTGACGGATCGGCTCGACTCGTTGTTCACGCACCCCGTGGCGGGCACGGCCGTGTTTGCGGCGGTGATGACCCTGCTCTTCTGGGCCGTGTTCAAGCTCGCGACCTATCCGATGGACCTGATCGATGCGGGGTTCGCATGGCTCGGGGGGGCGGTCGCGGGGGCGTTGCCCGAGGGCGCGGTCTCGTCGCTGCTCGTGGACGGGGTGATCGGGGGCGTGGGCGCGACGGTGGTCTTCCTGCCCCAGATCTGCCTGATGTTCTTCCTGATCACGCTGCTCGAGCAGTCGGGCTATCTGCCGAGGGCGGCGTTGCTCGTCGACCGGGTCTTCAAGCCGTTCGGGCTCCCCGGGCAGGCGTTCGTGCCCATGCTCAGCGCCCACGCGTGCGCGATCCCGGGCATCATCGCCTGCCGGGGCATCCCGGACCGCCGCGAGCGAATCGCGACGATCCTTGTCGCTCCGTTCCTCTCCTGCTCGGCCCGGATCCCCGTGTATGTCCTGCTGACCAGCCTGCTCTTCGCCGATCGGCCCGGGCTCGCGGCGCTCGCGTTCACCGGGTGCTATCTCCTGGGCGCGGTCGCGGCGCTGGCGACGGCCTCGGTGCTCCGGCGGACCCTGCTCCGCAGCCCCCCGCGCCCCATGGCGCTCGAACTCCCCTCGTACCGCAGGCCGAGCCTGCGGCACGCGGCGGCGGTGATGTGGGACCGCGGCGTGCTCTTCCTGCGCAAGGCCGGCACGGTGATCCTCGGCATGATGGTCGCCCTGTGGTGGCTCGGGGAGTACCCGCATGTAGATCCGCCCCCGGAGGCCGCGGCGATCCGGGAGCGGGCCGCGACGGCGCCGGAGGGGGAGGCCACCGAGGGCCTGCTCGCGGAGGCGGCTCGGATCGAAGACCGGCACGCCACGGCGAACAGTTTCATGGGCATGGCGGGGCGTGCGATCGCGCCGGTCTTCGCGCCGCTCGGGTACGACTGGCAGCTGACGATCGGGATCGTCTCGTCCTTCGCCGCGCGGGAGGTCTTCGTGTCGACGATGGCGGTCGTGCTCGCCGCGGGCGAGGACGAACTCGAGGGCGAATCGGGCCTGGGGCGGATCGGATCGGCGACACGCGACGACGGGGTGACCCCGGTGTTCACAAGGCCCGTCGTCTGGTCGCTGCTGGTGTTCTATGTCCTGGCGATGCAGTGCCTGCCCACGCTCGCGGTGACGGCGCGCGAGGCGGGTGGGTGGCGTTGGGCGGGGCTCCAGTTCGGGTACATGACCCTGCTCGCCTACCTCGGGGGGCTGGCCGCTTCCCTCCTCGCCGGGTGGCTCGGCTGAACGGAGCACGCGATGCGCTTCCCGATCGGGGACTGGCAGTTCTGGGTCGTCACGGCGGCGGTGGTCGTGGTGGTCCTCATCGCGGCCCGTCCCTACTTGCCCTGGCGGAAGCGGAAGGGGACGAGCCGTCGTGTTGACCTGACGATCGGTCGTGAGCGCCCAGAGCGCCGTGGCTGAGGCGGGCCCGGCCCGGTTGCGTTACAATGGGGCGTGCGGCGCACAGGCCGCGGAGCGACGCCACGCATGGCCACGCCGCCCTCATCCTCGGAGGCCCCTCCCGGCGAAGCGCCGGCGCTGCTGACGCGTGACCGGCTGATCGGGCGACGCGTCTACCTCCACAGCGGGATCAGGTTTGCGACGGCGGCGGCGGTCGCGGTGGGCGCCCTGTTCGGGCATCTCATCGCCGGGGTGCGGGGGCTTGATGTCGGGGCGCTGCTCGTCGTTGCAGCCTGCATCGCGTTGTACAACATCCCGGTCTTCCTGGTCTCGCGGCGTTCGCGCGAGTCGCTCCGCTCGCCGACCGTCATCGCACACCTGCGGTTGGTCAAGCATGTTTCCACGCTGCTCGACTACGCCGCGCTCACCGTCGTGCTCTGGTACATCGGGGGCGTGCGGAGCCCGTTCATCGCCGCGTACATCTTCCACCTGATCATCGCGTCGGCGCTGCTGCCGGTCCGCGCGGCGGTCGTGTCGACCCTGACGGCGGCGGTGCTGCTGGTCGGGCTGGCGGTCGTCGAGGCGACCGGGTGGCTCCCGCCCCGCCTGCCCGAGGGGGCGGTGCCCCACACCGACCCGCTCGACGGGCGCGTGCTCGCCACGATCCTGGTCGTGAACCTGCTGCTGTTCGCGCTGGTCACCGCGCTGGTCACGAGCCTGGCGGTCATGCTCCGCCGGGGCGAGGAGCGGCTGCTCCACCAGGCCGAGCGACTGGAGCGTCTGAACACGCAGCGGCGTGAATTGCTCCACCTGACGCTTCACAATCTCCAGTCCCCCGTCGCCGCCGCCGCGATGCTCATGCGGAACCTGCGGAACGGGCTCTGCGGGCCGATCGAGCCGAGGCAGGAGGCGCAGGTGGACCGCTCGCTCGCGCGGCTCGACTCGATCACCGCGTTCATCCGGGACCTCGGGCTGCTCGCGCGGCTCGAATCGGAGGACCTGCGGGCCCAGACCGAGCCCGTCGACATCGGCGCCCTGGCGCGAGAAGTCGCCGACGACTTCGCCGAGGAGATCGCCGAACGCCGGCACACCCTCCGCCTCGACGCCAGGGGGTGCGCCCGGGGCGTGCCGCGCCTGGTCCGCGAGGCGATCGCCAACTACCTCTCGAACGCGATCAAGTACACCCCGGCCGGGGGGCGCATCGCCGTGCGCGCCGGCGCCGCCGATGGAAAGATCCGCGTCGAAGTGGTCGACAACGGCGTCGGCATCCCCAGCGACCGGCACAACCGCGTCTTCGACGAGTTCGTCCGGCTGCCCGGGGGCGACGCCCGCCTCGGGAAAGTCGACGGCAAGGGGCTGGGGCTGTCCATCGTCAAACGCAGCATCGAGCGGCAGGGAGGGCGGGTCGGGTTCGAGAGCCGCGCCGGCGAGGGCTCGACCTTCTGGCTCGAACTGCCCGAAGCCCCGAGCGTGGCCGAGCAGGGCATCACCCGCGGCGGGTGAGCCGCCCGCTGAGGGTCCGCAGCAGGGCCGCCTGATCGATGGGCTTCTGGAAGACGCCCGCGAAGCCGAGTTCGTAGGTATCGGTCGCCAGCGCCATGTGGTCGCCCATCGAGCTGAGCAGGTAGACCGGCGCGGTGTTCCCCTCGGCCTTGAGTTCGCGGAGCATGTTGCGCCCGGCGTCGACCTCCTCCATCATCAGGTCGAGGATGACAAGGTCCGGGCGGGTGCGCCGGTAGACGCGGATGCCGTCCTCGGCGCTGGACGCCTCCTCCATGATGTACCCGTGGGCCTCGAGGACCTGCCGCATCGCGTCGCGGAAGTCCGGGTCGTCGTCCACATAGAGGATCACATGCTTGTCGTCACGCATGGGTCACCGCCGTTGCAGGCCGTCGCCGAGTCGCTCAGCGGTCCGGCCGTGGTCATCGCGTCAAGATCCCCGCTCTCCAGCGCCGCCCGGAGCGTGGGCAGCAGGCGGGCCATGTCGGCGCGGGCACGCCCGCTCAGCCGCTCCTCGAACGCATTGAATTCGTGCCCCCGCACGCCGAGCAGGTAGGCCCGCCCGTCCCACCCGAACGCGTCCGCCGCGAAGGAAAGCACCGCCTCGGGCCGCATGACATGGGAGGAGAAGCTCTCCGCCCGCCTCGGCGTGAGCCTCCTGAAGAACCAGGGGGCCTGCCCCCCCACGCACGCGTCCGCGAAGATCACCGCCGGGCACCCGATGATCCGGGCCGCGTGCTCGATGTTCAGCTGGTAATCGTGCTCGGCCTCGACGCCCGGGAGCCCCATCGCCCCGACCTCGCGCACCACCGCCGCCCCGAGGCCGTCGTCGAGCCGGCCCGGGTTCCCGTACCCCAGCACGAGCACGCGCGGGATGGACGGGAAGGCGTTCACGGCATCCCCCGCGCCCCGGTTCCGACGATGCGCCCCCCGGCGTCGAGGATCTCGACGACCAGCGGCATCTGCCCCAGCGCGTGCGTCGCGCACGACAGGCACGGGTCGTACGCACGGATCGCCACCTCCACCGCGTTGAGCATCGGCTCGGTCACCTCGGGCTTGCCCGAGATGTACCGCTCGGCGACATCGCGCACCGCGCGGTTCATCGGCTCGTTGTTGCTCGTGGTCGAGACGATCAGGTTGCACATCGTGACCAGCCCGTCGTCGTTCACCCGGTAATGGTGGAACAGCGTACCCCGAGGGGCCTCGATGATCCCCACGCCCTCGGGCCGGCGCTCGCCCTTGACGACCAGGTCGGTGCCCTGAAGATCCGGGTCCTCCAGCAGCCGCTCGATCATCTCCGCGGCGTGCAGCAGCTCGATCATCCGGGCCCAGTGATACGCCATCGTCGCGTGGTTCGGCCTGCCTGCGGTGACCGCCATGAACTCGCGGCGCGCCTCCTCGGCCCGGGGTGTGTCGATGAAATCGCATGTGTTGACGCGCGACAGCGGGCCGACGCGGTACCACCCGTTCTCCTCCCCGATCGAGCGGATGAAGGGGAACTTCATGTAGGACCAGTCTCGCACGCCCTCGATGATGTAGTCGAGATACCGCTGGTTGTCGACATGATCGAAGATCTTCGCCCCGTCCGCGTCGATCGCGCGGAGCCCGCCGTCGTAGAGGTCCATCGCCCCGTCGGCCCGGATAATCGAGAGGTGGTTCGACTCGAACGAGCCGAACGAGCCCACCAGGTCCGCGTTCGCCAGCGTGTAGTCCCTGGCGATCTTCACCGCGCCGAGCGCCCACTCCATCTGCTGGGCCAGTTCGCCACGCAGCGCGTCCCGTTCGGCGACGCTCAGGTTCTTGTTGATCCCCCCGGGGATCGCGCCCGTGCCGTGCACCTTCTTGCCCGCCGTCGCCTTGATCACCTCCTGCCCGAACTTGCGCATCATCACGGCCTGGACCGCGAGCGGCCGGTCGCGCTCGATGATCCCGACGACATTCCGGCGAGCCGGGTCGGCGTCGAACCCGAAGAGCAGGTCCGGGCTGGCGAGGTGGAAGAAGTGCAACGCGTGGCTCTGGTACATCTGCCCGTAGTGCATCAGGCGGCGCATCTTCTCCGCGGTCGGCGTGAGCCGATCGACGCCGACGATGCGGTCGATCGCCTTGGCGGCGCACAGGTGGTGGCTCACCGGGCAGATGCCGCAGAGCCGCTGCACGGCCACGGGCATCTCCCAGTAGGGCCGGCCCTGGATGAACCGCTCGAACCCGCGGAACTCGACGATGTGCAGCCTCGCCTGCGTGACCCGGTTGTCCGCGTCGAGCAGAATGGAGACCTTCCCGTGCCCCTCCACACGGGTCACGGGCTCGATGACGATCCGCTTCGTGCCGTTCGAGACCATCGCGGCTCCCTCCGTCAGTCGTACTTGATGAGCGGGTAGGCCAGTTCCATCGGCTTGCCGGCAAGCAGCGCGGTCAACGCCGCCCAGATCGTGTCCGCGCTCGGCGGGCAGCCCGGCAGGAAGTAGTCGATCTTCACCACCTCGTGGCACGGACGGACCTTGTCGAGCAGCAACGGGAGCTCGATGTCGCTGGGGATGACCCGGTCGGGGTTGTGCACGCTCGGGCCGTCGAGGTAAGCCTCGGACAGGCACTCCTCCGTCGGCACGAGGTTCCGCATCGCGGGGATGCCCCCCATCGTCGCGCAGTCCCCCAGGCTCACGAGCACATCGCAGTGACCGCGGAACCGCCGGAGCACCTCGACATTCTCCTCGTTGCAGCATCCGCCCTCGATCAGCCCCACCGCGCACCGCCCCGTGAAGTCCTTCAAGTCCGTGATGGGCGACTTGTCGAACTCGACAAGGTCCACAAGCTGCAGAATCCGCTCGTCGATGTCCAGCAGCGACATGTGGCACCCGAAGCACCCCGCCAGCGAACAGGTCGCCACCTTCGGCTTGCTCATCGCCCGCCCCCTTCCCCCTCGCCCCCAGGGGCCGGCCCGCCCGGGGCGGCCTCCTCGTTCTCCACCGCGCGCCCGATCGGCTCGGCGTCATAGGTCCGCAGCCCCACGGGCACCGCGTACCCCACCCCCTTGCGGAGGATCGCCCCCACGGGGCAGGAATCAACCGCCTCGTCGGTCTTGTCCAGGTCCGTGTCCCGCAGTTTCGCCGAAGCGTTCACCGCGATGTGCTTGCCGATCCCTCGCCCCTCGAACCCGAAGACATGCTTGCCGTCGACATCCCGGCTCGTGCGCACGCACCGGGCGCACAGGATGCACCGGTTGCGGTCGAGCAGGATGTCCGGGTGCGACGCGTCCACCTCCCGCGTCGGCCAGAGGTAGGGGTACCGCGGCGCGGTGATGCCCAACCGGTAGGCGACGGCCTGCAGCTCACAGTTCCCGCTCTTCTCGCAGAACATGCAGAAGTGGTTGCCCTCGACGAAGAGCATCTCGACGACCGAACGCCGCCACCCCACCACTTCCTCGCTCTCGCTCTCGACGACGATCCCCTCCGCCACCGGCTGCGTGCACGACGACGCCGCACGCCCGTTCACCTTGACCACGCACACCCGGCACCCGCCCCAGGGCTCCAGCCCTTCCTTGTGGCACAGCCGGGGGATGTAGACGCCCGCGTCCTGCGCGGCCTCGAGGATCGTTTTGCCCCGGGGGGCCTCGATCTCCCGGCCATCGATCGTGAACCGCACAGCCTGCGTCATAGCTCGATCCTCCGGGCGCTCGCCTCCGTCGCGTGCACCGAGTGCCGCCCCGCGATCCGCTCGGCCAGCCGGACCGAGTCGAGCAGGTTGAAGTCCCGCCGCTCGCCGTTGATCGCCCTCGACACCCGCGACTCCCACACGGGGCGGAATGCCTCAAGGCTCGTCAGGATGGGGTGCGGCGAGGTCTGCCCAAGCCCGCACCGGCTCGTCGCCTTGACCGTCCGACCGAGCGAGACGAGTTCGTCGAGGTCCTCCATCGTCCCGTGCCCGGCGATGATCCGCTCCACCCGCTCCTTGAGCAGCACATTGCCCACCCGGCAGGGCGTGCAATACCCGCAGGACTCGTCGACGAAGAACTCCATGAACGCGTGGACGACCTCGAGCAGGTCCCGCTCGGGCCCGAAGACCATCACCGCCCCGCCCGTCGCGAGCTGCTCGAACGAGACCTCGCTCTTGAACTGCTCGGGGCCCACCATCCGCCCGCTGGGCCCGCCGATCTGCACCGCCTGCGCATCCTCCCCGCCGCACAGGCGCAGCACCTCGACCAGTGGGATCCCCATCGGAACTTCATAGATGCCCGGGCGCAGGCAGTCGCCGGCGATCGAGAGCACCTTGGTCCCCGTGCTCTGCTCGGTGCCGTGGGCGCTGAAGGTCGCCGGGCCCTCCTCGAGGATCTTCGCCACCTTCGCGAGCGTCTCCACATTGTTCACCACCGTGGGGCAGCCCAGGTAGCCCTTCTGCGCGGGGAAGGGCGGCCTTGTCTTGGGGTCGCCGCGGGTCCCCTCGCACGAACTGATCAACGCCGACTCCTCGCCGCAGATGTACGCCCCCGCGCCGAGCAGGATGCGGATGTCGAAATCGAACCCGCGCCGCCCCCGGATCGCCTTGCCGAGCAGGCCGTCCGCCCGACGCTTCGCCAGGATGTCCTCGAGGTATCGGTGCAGGTAGGCGTATTCCCCACGCAGGTAGACGATCCCCTCCTTCGCCCCGACCGCGTACCCCGCGATCGTCAGCCCCGCGAACACCCGGTCCGCCCGCTCGGTCAGGATCACCCGGTCCTTGAAGGTCCCGGGCTCGCCCTCGTCCGCGTTGCAGATCACGAACTTGCGGTCCCCCTCGGCCGCCCGCGCGAACTCCCACTTCATCCCCGTCGGGAACCCCGCGCCGCCCCGCCCCCGCAGCCGCGCCGTCTTCACCGCGCGGATCACCTCCTGCGGCGTCATCGCCAGCGTCTTGGTGATCGCCTCGCCCCGGTTGATCGTGCTGAACACGATCGGGCCCGCCAGGCGGATGTTGTTCTCCACCATCGAGTGCACCAGCGGGTGCGCGTTGTTCCCGTCGCCCACCCGCTTGACGAGCCGCGCCGGGTCCCCGTGCTCACGCAACTCCCGGACGATCCGCCTGACCTTGTCCGAGGAGAGATGCGTCACCGGGACCTCGTTGATCAGCGCCGCCGGGCCCTGGTCGCACAACCCGACGCACGCCGTGCGGTCGAGCGTGATCGCGCCGTCCGGGGTTGTCTGCCCCAGCGAGACCCCGAGCTCGGACTCGAACGCCGACTTCACCTGCTCGTAGCCCGCCATGCGGTCCAGGATGTCGTCGCACAGGCGGATCACCACGCGCCCCGCGCGGTCCCTGCGGTAGAACGCGTAGAAACTCACCACGCCCGCGACCTCGACCCGCGCCACGCCCACCCGCGCCGCGATCGCGTCGATCGCCGCGTCGGGCACATGCCCGAGCGTCGTCTGCACCCGTTTGACGATCTCCATCATCCGCGTCGGGTCGCTGCCGCACGCCTCGCACGCGGCGTCAACGACGGGCCGGACCTGCTCGCTCATCGCTCACCTCGCCCGGCTTCGCCGGGACGCCCCCGGACCCTTGCAGGAGGCCCGAGATCCTAGGCGTTTGCCCATCCTGATATCCAGATTTTCGGCATGCTCGGAGGCGTTCTGCGGCCTCAAGCGTACACCGACGCGAGATCACCGAAATAGGTCGGATAGGTCTTGTCCACGCAGGCGGGATCACGGATGAAGACCCCCGGACGGCGGAGGCCGATCAGCGCGAGCGACATCGCCATGCGGTGGTCCTTGAAAGTGTCGAACTCGACGCGCTCCACGCCCGTCGAGCAATCCACCCCGCCCTCGGGCGGCGTCACGGTCAGCACATCGGGGTCGCCGTTCACATCCGACTCGACCCTCACGCCGATCTTCCCGAGTTCGGATTCCAGCGCCGCGATCCGGTCGCACTCCTTGTCGCGCAGCGTGCGCACGCCGCGGAGGATGCTCGTGCCCGACGCGAACGCGGCGCACACCGCGAGCGTCATGGCGGCGTCGGGCATGTCGCTCATGTCGGCGAGGACCGGCAGGAGCCGGGCCGGCCCCCGGACCGTCACCGCGTCGTCCGTCACGGAGACCGACGCGCCCATCCGGACCAGCAGCGAGGGAAACCCCGAGTCTCCCTGGAGCGCGTCGCGCGCCAGCCCCGTCACGCCGATGGACGCGTCGGGGAGGATCGCCCCCGCCCCCCAGAAATAGGTCGCGCCGGACGCGTCGGGCTCGACATCGACCCGGAACGCCGCCAGCCCCGGGAGCACGCGGATGAACCGCAGCCCCTCGCTGGTGCGCACCGTCGCGCCGAGCCGCTCGAGCAGGGCCACGGTCATGCGCACATACGACGCGCTGGTCACCACCCCCTCCAGGCGGAGCGTCAGGCCCCGGGGCAGGAAGGGCGCCACGAGCAGCAGCGCCGAGATGAACTGGCTCGACCGAGTCGTGGAGACCGTGAGCGTGTCGACCGCCGGGCCCCCCTCGGGCGCGCAGATCCGCACGGGCGGGCAGCCCGGCTCCCCGAGGTACTCGACCCGCGCGCCAAGGGCCGCGAGGAGATCGCCGAGTTCCCCGATCGGGCGCTGCCGCATCCGCTCGTTGCCGTCGACCGTGAGCGGGGCCCCGGCGCACAACGCCGCGGCGGTCAGGAACCGGGTGGCCGTGCCGGCGTTGTTGAGGTTGATCGTCGTTCCCTCGGGCGGGATGCGCCACCGCCCCCCCACGCCGCGCACCCGGAGCGTGTCCCCGTCCCGGCGCACGGCCGCCCCGAGCAGGGCGACGGCCTCGAGCATCCGCTCGGCGTCGTCGGCGGCGAGGAGGGGGTGACCCAGGATCGACTCCCCCTCGGCGAGCGCGGCGAGCAGCAGCAGGCGGTTGGTCAGGCTCTTGGAGCCGGGCGGTCTGACACGGGCGACCGGGGGCGCTTCGCCCAAGCCGCGCCGGCAGGGGGGGATCTCCAACGGATCCGGGAGGTCCGCCAGAGGCCGGCGCAGGATGTCCAGCGGACGGGTCATCGGGCGATCGTACTGCCGGGCGGGCACGGAGGCGGGCGGGGCCCGGACCGCTTCGGCAGCCAACGGCCCCCGGGGTAAAATTGGCTCTGAATATCCGCATTTGCCCGGGTCTTGAACGGCAGAAGGGACGCGGCGGTGAAGACGACGAACGCAGCCCCGGAGGGGTTCCCGGTAACGCTGGGCGCATGGATTGAGCGGCTGCTGGGGCGGCTCAATGCCGAGGGCCGCGACCGCCTGTTCGAGCACGAGGCGTACGCGTTGCTCACCGAAGCCGGCGGGCCGACGCCGCCGCGGCACCGGTTCGTGCGCACGGGGGAAGCCGTCGACGCGGCGTGGCTCGGCGGGCTGATCGGGGACCGGGTTGTGTTGAAGGTCGTCTCCCGGGAGATCACGCACAAGTCGGACGCGGGCGGGGTGGTGTTCTGTGAGCGGGCGGCGTCCGCGGTGGAACGGGCGTTCGCCGATCTCGTGGAGCGGCTGGGCCCGGGGCGGGTCGAGGGGATGCTGGTGGTCGAGATGTCCCCGCCGGACCAGACGGGGCTGGGGGGCGAGTTGTTCATCGGCCTGCGTTCGACGCGGGAGTTCGGCCCGGTGCTGGCGGCGGGTCTCGGGGGGACCGACGCGGAGTTCCTCGCGGCCTCGATGAAGCCCGACCGGGCGATCGCGCGGGCCCCGGCGTTGCTCGTCGACGGCGCGGGCTTTCTCGCGGAGTTCAGGCGGACGGCCGCGTACGACCTGGTCGCCGGGCGCGCGCGCGGGCGGGGTCGCTCGCTCGACGACGGGGTGCTCGAACGCGTGTTCAGGGCGTTTCTTGCGATCGCGCGGGCCGGGATGACGGGTGGCGCGGCGGGGCTGGTGGAGTTCGAGATCAACCCGCTCGCGGTGCGTGGCGGGGGGCTGACGCCGCTCGACGGTCGCGGTCGGGTGGGCCCGCTCCCCTCGGCCCGCCCGCCGCGCCCGGCGGAACAGACCGCCCGGCTGCTCGAGCCGCGCACGGTCGCGGTGCTGGGCGTCTCGGCGACGAACGCGGCAAGTTTCGGGCGGATCATCCTGCGGAATGTGCTCGAGAGCGGGTTCGCGCCCGAGCGGGTGCGTGTGATCAAGCCCGGGCCGGCGGAAGCGATCGACGGGGTGGCGTGCGTGGCGTCGGTGGAGGCGCTGCCCTGGCGGGCGGATCTGCTCGTCGTGGCGGCGGGCGCCGGGGAGTTGCCGGGGATCATCGACGCGTGCGTCGAGAGCGGGAAGGTGGGCGGGGCGATCCTGATCCCGGGCGGCGCGGGCGAGACGGAGGGGAGCGGCGATCTCGGGCGTGAGATCGCCTCGTCGATCGCGCGGGCTCGGGCGGGGGAAGAAGGCCCGGTCTTCCTTGGGCCGAATTGCCTGGGCGTGCTGAGCCGCCCGGGGCGGTATGACACGCTGTTCATCCCGGCGGAGAAGTTGGACAAGCGGCGTGGGTCGCCGCACCGCGGCGTGGCGCTGGTGAGCCAGTCCGGGGCGTTCGTGGTGAGCCGGATGAGCCGGGTGGAGACGCTCGACCCGGCGCTGGCGGTCTCGCTTGGGAATCAGGCGGATCTGACGCTCTCGGACATGACCGAGGCGTCGGCGACGCGTGCGGACATCCACGCGATCGGGATCTATGCCGAGGGGTTCGTAGACCTGGACGGGCTCGCGTTGGCGCGGGCGGTGCGCGCGGCCCGGGAGGCCGGGAAGGTGGTGGTGTTCTACAAAGCGGGGCGGACCGAGGCGGGGCGGGACGCGGCGGCGGGGCACACGGCGTCGCTGGCGGGGGACCAGGCGGTCTGCGACGCGGCGCTGCGCTCGGCCGGGGCGCTGCTCGCGGCGGATTTCGAGGACTTCACGGGGATGCTCGAGGTCGCCGGCGCGGTCCGCGGGGCGCGGGGCGTGCGGATTGGGGCGATCGCCAACGCTGGGTGCGAGACGGTGGCGATGGCGGACGCGGCGGACGGCTCGGCGTTGGCGCCCCGGCTCGCGTCGCTCGGGGAGGCCTCGGTCGGTCGGCTCCGAGCGGTGCTCGCGGGGCACGGGCTGGGATCGCTGGTGAACGCGAGGAACCCGCTGGACCTGACGCCGATGGCGGGCGAGGGGGCGTACGAGGACGCGGCGCGGGTGCTGCTCGAATCGGAGGAGGTTGACGCGGTGTTGGTCTCGTGCATCCCGCTGACGCCGGCGATCGCGTCGACGGAGCGCGAGATGGGGGCGGGGTTCGCGTTCGCGGCGTCGGTCGGTCGCCTGTCGCGGGAGTCGGGCAAGCCGGTCGTCGCGGTGGTGGACGCGGGGGCGCGGTACGAGGCGTTCGTCGGGGCGCTGCGGGGCGAGGGCGTGGCGGTGCTGCGCTCGGCGGACCGCGCGGTGCGGGCGTTCGCGGCGGTGCTGGCGGCGCGGGCTGAAACGGAATTCGATTGAAACTCGGGCGAGGCGGAGACGCAAGCCGATGGGGCGACCGGGAAACGAAGGTCCGCGGGCTGGCACCCGCGGCTCGTCGGGCACGAGTTTGACAGAGAATCGGTCTCAATCTGATCTGGATTGATTGAGCCGCGGGAAGTGGTGCCCCGACCCGCCCGGAGGGCGCGTCGTGGGTCTTTCATCGGCGTCCGATCCGCACCACGCGCCGCTGACGCGAAGGGTGGTGGCGCCGGCGGCGCACGCGCAGCGATCAATCACAAGCCGTATCAGGCGGCCTCGGCGCGGCCCTCGGCGGGCTGCTCGTTGACCTGCTCGGCGGAATGGCGGCGGATCAGCGCATCGAACCCGTCGAGGCTCATGCGCAGGAAGGTCGGCACGAGATCGGGGTCGAGCTGCGTGCCGGCGCTGCGCTCGATCTCGGCGAGGACCTCCTCGCGCGAGCGGGCGGGGCGGTAGGCCCGGTTGGAGCTCATCGCGTCGAAGGTGTCGGCGATCGCGAGGATCCTCGCGACGAGGGGGATGTCCTGGGCCCGGAGATTCTCCGGGTAGCCCCGGCCGTCCCACCGCTCGTGGTGGTGGAGCACGCCCGGGAGGAGGTCGCGGACCATGGGGATGGGCTTGAGGATCTCGTGCCCGATGCGGGGGTGGCGTTTGATGAGGCCGAACTCTTCGTCGGTGAGCTTGCCCGGCTTGCAGAGCACGCGGTCGGGCACGCCGATCTTGCCGATGTCGTGGAGAATGCCGGCGAGGTGGACGCGTTCGGCCTCGTCGGCGCTGAGGCCGATCTCGATCGCGAGGTCCCTCGCGAGGAGGGCGACGCGCTCGGAGTGGCCCCTGGTGTAGCGGTCCTTGGCGTCGAGGGACGAGGAGAGGGCGCGGAGGGTGCCCATGAATGTCGCGGCCTGCTCCTCGTAGAGGCGGATGGTCTCGAGGAGCGAACCGATGCAGGCGGAGACGGCCTCCATGAGCTGGGTGTCGAAGCTGGAGACATCGGCCTCGCCCGAGAGCTTGCCGGCCATGATGAGCCGGCCGACATCCGCGTTGCGGACGCGGATGGGCTGGACGATGACCGAGACGCCCCCGTTGGCCTCGGGGGTGATGATGCGACGCTCGACGGGCCCGAGGGTTGCGAGGAACTCGGCGACCGCGGGGCGGACGCGTTCGTCGTCTCCGTCGTGGACGGCGGTGAAGGTGCGCGTGGCCAGCTCGCCGACGAGCGCGGGGGCCTGCTCGAAGCAGACGGCGGCCCATTCGCACTCGAGGGTCTCGACCATGTTGCGCAGGGACTGCTGGACGATATCGTCGGGCGAGCCCAGCCGGCCCAGCGAGCGGACGAGGCGGTAGACCATCGCCATGTTCTCGTACGAGCGGGTGAGGTACCCGCAGTACTCCTGCATGGCGGCGCCGGAATCGCCGGCGTCGATCAGGTCGAGCGCGGTCTGGGCGAGCGAGGCGAGCACGCGTGCGGCCTCGGGCCTGGGCATCGCGTGGACCCCGGCCTGATCGTCTCGCGTGGCGGGGTCGCCCGTGAGCACCGCGGCGGCGAAGGCGAGATCCTCGCGTCGAGACGGGGTCACGACCGCGACCTCCCATCCGTCGCCGAGCGCCCGGACCTCGCACCCGTTCTCGGGCGGCGTCAGGCGAGCGAGGTGCACGCCCAGCGCATCGGTCCCGGGCGCGGCGAGGCGGCGGACGACCGCGCCGAGCAGGGCGGCCCGCTCGGCGAACCGCTCGATGGTCGCGAGGATCTGCTCGCCGTGCCGGTCGTTCATCACGCGGCCTCCCGTTGGGTTTCGGCGAGGACCTGGGCGACGACGGCTGTGACCTCGTGGGCGCTGAACGGCTTGGCCAGGACGCGGGTGATCGCGGTGCGGTCCACCACCTGCTGGTCGATACGGTGCCCGCGTGCGGTGAGCAGGATGATGGGGACGCCCGCGAGGGCGGGGGCGGCGGCGAGGGCGGTCGCGAGGCCCAGGCCGTCCATACGGGGCATCTGGAGGTCGGAGATGACCAGGTCCGGGGTCTCCTGGGCGGCGTGCTGGGTGGCTTCGACGCCGTCCCGGGCGATCGTGACGCGGTAGCCTTCGCGTTCGAGGCGTCTGCCGAGGATCTGGGAGACATGGAGCTCGTCGTCGACGAGGAGGATGTGGGCGGTCATCGGGTCTCTCCGTGCGTTGCCGGTTCGGCCTCCGGAACATCGGGCCCGGAGAGGGCGGACTTTGCCGGCCCGCGGAGGCAGGGGCGAGAAACCGGGGCGGGGCCCTCACGAGCGGCGCACCGCGTCGGGCCGGTGGGCAAAGCGGAGTGCAGAACCCCCCTTGGACGGTCCGATCATGTGAAGAACCCCGGAGTGACGGCATGCCCGAGAACACCGACCAGACCAGGTCCCCCGGCGCGTCGCCCCTCGCCCGCGCGCTCGGGCGGCAGGCCGAGGCGCAGATCGAAGACCTCCGCCTCGCCAAGGGGCTGGGGGGCGAGACCTTCGACCGGCTGGCGGACCGGGCGGACCAGGTGCTCGAGACGCTCGCGGGGGCCGGGGCGAACCCGGGGCTGCTCTCGATCGTGCGTGATCGGCGGGGCGTGCTGCGGTCTGTGGCGAGGCTGATCGCGTCGCCGTCCGCGGGTGAGATCCCGCCGAGCAATCTCGAGGTCTACGCCGCGGTGCTCGATGTCACCGAGTTGAGCTCGATCGTGACGGGGATGCGGCCGAATTCGGGCGGCGCGGCGGACCGGCTGCTCCGACACCTTGGCGAGGACGACGAGTCGACGGCGAGGCGGGATCGCCTGACGCTCGGGTTCGCGGCGGTCTGCCGGCGCGGGGGGCTGTCGACACGGCTGAGCCCGGACCTCGGGGCGCCGGTGCAGATCGAGATCGACCGGTGGCCGATCGCGGCGGCGGCGGCGGTGCCGCTCTCGCCCGCGGACCTTGCCGGGGCGGCTGCGGAGGCGGGCGGGGCGCTGCGCGAGGCGGGGCGGCCCGGGCTGATCGTGCTCGAAACGGGGGCGCTCATGCCGTGGTCGACGCTCCGCGTCGCGGACGATCAGACCGCGATCGCCGCGATGCACGAGCGGCTCGATGCGTTCATGGTGGATATCCGGGACGCGGTCGCGGAGGCGGCGGGGACCGATCACGCGTTCGGGCTGGTGGTGCACGCGACGCTGCCGGCGACCAATGTCGCGTCGCGGCGTCTGCTGTTCGCCGAATGCCTGCGCGCGGTCAACCTGTGCGACACCGACGATGTCCGGATCGCGGGCTTTGAGTCCTTCATCGCGGCGCTGTCGAAGGCCGAGCGCCGTCAGGCCGGCTGAGGCGACGCGAGCCCCTCGAACCGAACCTCGACCGCGGAACCCGACCTCGGGTCGATCATCAGTACACGGTGGCGGTCGGTCTCGGCGACAAAGCACCGCGGCGTGCCGGCCTCGCCGAGCCGCGGCGCGGCGAGGGCGATTCCCATCGGGGTGGCGAGCCGCTCTCGGTCGCCGAGGAGGGTCGAGACGGTTCCGGCGCCGGGGTCGACGAGCCTGATCTTGCCGTTGCCGGCGTCGGCGACGAGCACACGGTCGCCCGAGGCGTGCATGGGGGTGGTGGCCCATAAGGCGAGGCACGCGGGCCGGCGGAGACGGGCGGTGTTTGCCGGCCCATCCGCGTCGCCCGAGTCGGAAAGGACCTGGTCACTGTCCCCCGGGAGCGAAGCCCTGCCGATGAGCGTGCGCACACGCAGGGTCGCCAGGTCGAGTTCTCGGATCGCGCTGCCCGCTTCGTCGGCGATGTACAGCCGCCCCGCGTCGCTGGCGAGCGCGAGGCCGGCCGGCTGCCAGAAGCAGGCGGACTCCGCGGGACCGTCGGCGACGCGCGGCGTCCCGCTGCCGGCGATGGCGCGGGTCACGGTGGTGGTGAGATCGATCGCCCAGAGCCGGTGGTCACCCGCCATCGCGATGAGGAGCCTCTGCCTGGCGCGGTCGAACGCGAGGCCGCGCGGGGACCGGAGGGGCTGCCGCACCCCTGCGGCGCCGCCCCTGGGGTCGGTGCCGAGCTCGCCGGTGCCGGCGATCGTGCGCACGGAGGCGGTCTTCAGTTCGATCGCGCGGACGGCGTGGTGGCGGGCGTCCGAAACAAAGATCCGGCCCGTGGCGGGGTCGTGCTCGAGCGCCGCGGGCTCGGCGAAGACCGCGTCGGCTCCGACGCCGTCGCGGAGCGGGCCGGCGGCGCCGCCCAGGACCAACTCGACGCGGGCGTTCCCGGCCTCGTCCGGCCAGGCGCTGACGATCACTCTCCGGTTGCCGGAGTCTGAGACAATCAGGCGGCCCGGCGCCCCGACCCGCGGGGCCACCCCGAGAACGGCGGACGGGTCGCGGAGCGGGGAGGACGCCTCGGCGCCCCGGTCCGCCTCGCGGGGGATCTCGATCCGGGCGGGCGCGAGCGAGCGGTCGAGCCGGGCGTCGGCGAGCAGGCGGGCGATATAGCGGTCAAGGAGCATGCGGTTGCCCTCGCCGGCGACCTGCCCCACCACCGTCCCCTTGGGGTCGATGAGCGCGAACGCGGGCCAGCGTTTGACCTGGAAGGCCCGCCAGAGCCTGAACGCGTCATCGACCACGACCGGGTGGGTGATCCCCCGCCGCCGGGCCTCGTGACCGATGGCCTCGGGGGTCGATTCCCCCCTCGTCTCCGGGCTGCACACGCCGATGACGACGAAGGGATCGGCCTTGTACTTGCGCTCGAACCAGGCGAGGTCGGGCACGACCTGCCGGCATTCGACCCGGCCTGGCGTCCAGAACTCAAGAAGCACGACATGCCCGGCGAGGTCGCCCTGCAACGAGAGCGGTCGCGGGGTGTTCACCCATCCGAGGTGCGGTGTCAGTTCCGGGGCACGCATGGGGCCAGCCTACCCGGCGTTGGTCGAGCGGTGCCCGGCGAGGCCGAGGCGGACCGCCGACACCGTCCCGCCGACATCGAGCACGCGTGTGTCCCCCTTGCGGAGCTCGTCGATGAGACGGCGCATGTCGGCGGGGATGGGGGCGACGAAGGACATGGTCTCGCCGGTGATGGGGTGCTCGAAGGCGAGCAGGGCCGCGTGCAGGGCCTGCCGGGCGATGACGATGTCGGCCCCTTCGAGATCGGTTGAGAACGGTCGTCCCCCGTACATGTCGTCACCGACGATGGGCCAGCCTCCGTCGGTGAGGTGGACGCGGATCTGGTGGGTGCGCCCGGTCTTGAGTTCGAGCTCGACGAGGCTGAAGGCCTGGTCGCCCGCGACGCGACCCGGCAGGCGGTAGCGTTCGCGGACGCGGGCGATCGTGACGCTGGGCTTGCCGAGGTCGTCGTGGCGGACGACCATCTTCTCGCGGTAGCCCTTCTCCTTGGAGGGGTGCGGGCCGACCGGCTTCTCGATGACGAACCCGTCGGGCTCGACCGCGCCGTGGACGACGGCGAGGTAGCGTTTGTCGACCTTGCGGTGCTCGAACTGGGCCCCGAGTTTCCAGTGCACCTCCTCGCTTTTGGCGAAGAGGATGCACCCGGTGGTGTTGCGGTCGAGGCGGTGGACGACCCCGGGGCGGGCGTCGTCGGCGCCGAGGGGGCTGAGGTCCCCGCCGCTCTGGCTGGTGTGGCGGAAGTGCCAGGCGAGGGCGTTGAGAAGCGTGCCGCTCTTCTCGGCCCGCGCCGGGTGGACGATGATGTCGGCCTGCTTGTTGAGCACGATCAGGTGCTCGTCCTCGTGCATGACCTCGATCGGGATGTTCTGCGGGACGATCTCGTTCGAGGGGGGCGGCGGGACGACGACCTCGATGGTGTCCGACTGCCTCAGCGTGGTCGCGGGCTTGGCCTCGCGTCCGTTCACCGTGACGCCGCCCGAGTTGATCAGGTGCTGCAACTGGTTGCGGCTCATGAAGGTGATCCGGCTCGTGAGGTACTTGTCGAGCCGGCACTTCAGGTCGCGGCTGAGCTCGAACGAGACGCGGAACAGGGCGTCGTCGTCCGCCCCGGCCTCGGCGGCGCGGCGGTAGGCGAGCGCGATCGCCTCGGGGTTGACCTTCCCGCCGCGCAGGATCAACGGCGGATCGTCCGGCGAGGCGGGCTCGCCCTCGCGGATCCACGAGCCGCTGACGCGTTCCTCGCGTTCGGTCATCCGTTCCCGGGCGGGTCGGCCGGGGTGTCGGTCGCCGGGGTCTCGGGTTGGGGCGCTTCGGCGGGGGCGGGGAGGTCCGCGGCCGGGGCGGGCTCGCCGCCATCGACGGACTCGGGCGCGTCGGGCCCCGCGGGCTGCTCAGGGGCGGGCGGCGGCGTGGGCTCGGGCTGATAGGGCAGGCGGGGGAGGGCCGAGGCCTCGTAGAGCACCGGCGCGTCGCCCGCATGGATGCTGTCGAGCATGCCCTGGGCGACGCGGGCGAGCGGGAGGTAGCCCGCGGTCTCGGCGTAGCCCCGGGCCTTCTCGTAATTGGTGCGGGCGGTGTCCGAGTCGCCCCTGGTCTCGGCGGCGGCGGCGAGCCCGAAGGCGGCGTTGGCGGCGAGCAGGGCCCGGGCGTCGTCGGCGGCGGTCGCGTCCAGGACCGCGCGGTAGAACCCCTCGGCCTTCTCGAGGTGGAAGTCGCGGTCGGCCTCGCTGAGCGTCACCGCGGGGTCGGCGGGGTCGACGCCGGTGCGGGCGGCGTGCATATGGACATCCGCCGCCTTGAGCCGGGCGAGTTCGGCCACGCTGCCGGCGCCCTGGTATTGCTCGGCGATCTCGGCGAGCGAGAAGACGCTGGGGCTGGGAAGCGCCTCGAGGGCGCCGAGCTGGGCGAAGGCCTCGTCTCGCTTGAGGATCGCCTTCTGCTCGAACCAGTTCTTGACGAAATAGCCGCCCGAGATCAGCGCGATGACGAGCAGCACGGGGAACGACCACTTGTTCAGGAACTCGATGAGCTCCTGGTTGATCCGCGACTCTTCGAGCCCGGCTCCCTCAACGATCTTGGTTTGGCGTTCGTCCATGCTGTTCCCGGTTCGGTGGCGTTCTGGTGAGCGACAAGTCTAGGAACGCGGTTCGGCCCGCTCCCAGAACCGCCAGGGGCGCGGGTCGGCGAGGGCGGAATCGGGCAGGAGTCGGACCCGGACTGCCCGGGCGAGCGCGTCCAAGCCCCGCCGCGACCCGTGGACGCTGAGAGCCAGATCGTGCGCCCAGGCGGGCTCGCCGAGGTCGGCCCGGAGGCAGACGCGGAGCCCCGGCGGGCGGTCGGGGCGCATTTGGTCCGGGCCGGGCGTCAGGGGGTCGCCGCAGGCGAGGACCAGATCGGCGGCCTCGATCGCGTGGCGGACGAGGTCCTGGGCCCGGCGGTCGAGTTCGCCCGGGTCGGGCAAGAGGCCCGGGGTGTCGAGGTAGCGGACGGCGAGCCCGTCGAGTTCGAGCATCGCCCCGACATGGTCGCGGGTGGTGCCGGGCTGGTCTGCGACGATCGCGACCGCCCGGCCCGCGAGGGCGTTGAGCAGGGTCGACTTGCCGATGTTGGCCGGGCCCAGGGCGACGACGAGCGGAGGGTCGATCAGGCGGTTGAGGACGGACGCGTCCGCGCACGCCCCCCCGCGCCACGCCCGCCACCGGCGGGGCTGGTCGAGCAGCAAGTCGATCGCGCGGGGGCTCGCGGCCTGCGCGAGGGCGGCGAGCATGCGGGCTTCGTGATCGTCCGCGGCTTCCGGGAACTCCGCCTGGGCGGTGTCACCCCGGCGAACCTCGCGGCCTTCGAGCCCCGCGGCGAGCCGGCGTATGACGGCCGGGCCTCCGTGGCAGAAGAGATCGGCGGTGGTCGGGCCCCAGCGGACCGCGAGGCCTCGATCGACGCCCAGCAGATCGCGGAGGGCGGGTCGGCCCGGCTCGACCGGGAGCGAGAGCGAGGCGAGGAGGGCGGTGAGGTCGTCGGCGGACGGGGCCCGGAGTTGGATGACCCCGATGGCGCCCTGGGCGGCCGGGGGGGTCAGGATGGTCCAGGTCGCGTGCGGGGGCATGACGGTCGCCGCGGGAGGGTCAGTCCTCGTCGTCATCGTCCCCGGCGTGCTCGAGGGTCAGGCCGATGCCGAGGAGTTGGAGGTCGGGGACGATGTGCTCGACGACGCCGTCGGTGTCGAGGAGCGGGGCGTCGCCCCCTGTGGCGATGATCTGGGGATAGGCCCCGTAGGCGTCGGCGTAGCCCTCGACGGCGTGGCGGACGAGTCCGACGAGCGCGGCCCGGGCGCCGAGGCGCATGGCGTGGGCGGTGTCCTTTCCGAACGGCCCCCGATCGGGGTCGGGCGGCTCGAACTCGATGCTCGGGAGGGCGTCGGTGTGCTCATGGAGCGAGGCGAGCATGAGGCGGAGCCCGGGGGCGATCATCCCGCCCTGGAAGACGCCCTCGCCGTCGACAAAGTCGATCGTGACGGCGGTGCCGGCGTCGACGACCACACAGGCCTGCCTTGCCCGGGTGAAGGCCGCGTAGGCGTTGAGCAGGCGGTCCTGCCCCACCGCCTCGGGGTTGTCGATCGCGGCGCGGATGGGGACGGCGAGGTCCCGCCCGATGCGCACACACTCGCACCCCGGCGCGATGGACCGCACGGCGGCCTCGAGCGAGGCGGCGGCGGCGCGGTGGGTCGAGGCGACGACGCAGCCGCGGGCGCCTTCGGCGAGGGCGCGGAGTTCGTCATTGGAAGGATCGAGGCCGGCGTGGGGCAGGGCCCTGGCGTCGAGGACCTGCCCGTCGACCCATCGCCCGAGGCGGACACGGGAATTGCCGACCGCGACGACGAGGATGGGGGAGCCTTCTTGCATAGCGTGGTTCCGGCGGGGTTGGAACCGGGAGCGTAGACGGGGACCGGGGGCAGGGGGAGTGATACGCTTGCGGCACGCGGCGGTCGCCGCACGGGGCAAAGTGACGATGCAGCCGAGGTGCGCGGTCGATCCGACGGTCAAGCGGGTGGAGATGAACGGGTTCCGGTTCCCGCTGGGGGTCTACCCGGTGGAGACGATGGAGCCCAAGCCCGGGTACCGGCTCGAGTTCGAGCCGGCCGACACCGGGGGCTCGGGATTCGAGGATGAGGACTTCTCCGACGAGTGGCCGGACCGGTATGTTTTCGACATCGTTATCAGCGCCGAGCGGGTGGAGCCGCTGTTCAGGCAGTTGGTGCCGCTGCTTCCGGGGCGGGTGTACCCGATCCTCGATTTCATCGGGCACGACGCGTATCGGGAGGTTGACCCGTACATCGCCCGGGTGCTGATCGGGACGGAGTGGCTGCTCGACGCGGTCCGGGCCTGCCGCCCGTTCTTCTTCGAGGACGGGATGTGCGGGTTCGGGGCGTTGAGCGACGACCCGTTCATCCATCTGTTCGTAGACGAGCACAAGATCATCACGGTCCGGTGCGAGCCCGAGATGAAGGAACGGTTCGAGCGGGTGCTGGCGGCGTTCGATCTGCAGGAGACCGAGGAGCCCGCGGGGGCCGACTCGGCGGCGCACGAGCACCGCAATGTGCTCTGGACGCCCGAGGACCGGCCCGATCTGCTCAGCGCCGAGGAGATCCTGGAGGACCTCCGGGACGCGTGGCAGTTGGACCTGAATGTCGACACGACGCGGAACCTCGATGACCAGGGACGGGATCTGGGGATCACCCCGTGGCGCTGCGTCGTCCGCAACGAGGGTGAGGCCCGGACCCGGTACGCCGAGGTGGTGCTGACCGCCGAGTGCCTGCTCGATGCGGAGGACCTGGCGTACGAGGCGACGCTCTCGCTGCTGGCGACGGAGGACGAGGGTGCGGGGGACGAGCCGGTTATCGTCTCGGCGGACCGCCTGACGCCGGTGCAGGCTCGTGAGCTCCTGTCTGGTGAGGACCCCGGGGAGGGGGCCGCCCCCCCGGTTTCGGAGTTGGTGGACGGGGCGTTCGCGACGGAGTCCCGCGTGATCCGGGGGCGGTGGCTTTCCTAGGGAGGGGGCCCGTCAAGAAATCTGAGAATTTCTGTCAAATGGACTGGGGATTCTGCCCGGCGGGCTGCCACCCCCGTTGCCAGCCCCGGTAGGACCATGTATCCTGCCGCTCCGCTGCGGATGGGGCCCCATCCGCGGCTCGGGCGCGCGGGGAACGGACCCGCGGCCTCGCCGAGAGACTCCCCCCCGCCGCCGCCGAGCGGCGGGCAGACCGCGAGCGAAAGCTCCACGACCCCCTCGTGGATCGGGATGGGACCCCCCGCACGGGCCCGTCCCTCTGACCTACCAACCTGGAGACCGGGATGGCGACCAATCGGGATCGATCTGTAGCGTGCCTCTTCGCGGCGTCGGCGCTCGTGTTCGCGGGGCAGACCGCGACGGCGGGCGGACCTGAGGCGCTGGCGTCCGCGGCGGGGAGCGCGGTGTCGCTCGAGCGTTTCGCGGCGGACGAGGTGATCGCCCGGGTGAACGAGTTGCTGGTGTCGGACAAGCTGGTCCGGGCCCGGGCGCTGCTCGACGAGGTGGTGGCGGGTTCGGGTGCGGTCGGGCTGAGCGACACGGAGAGCCGGCGGGTGTTCGAGTTGCTCGGGGATGTCGAGCGTCGGATCCGCCGGGCGGACCCTTTGGATATCAGCCTGCAGCGGGCGGAGTTGGCGCTGGTGGGGGACGACCTGACGGCGGCGGAGCGGCACGCGTCGGCGGTTGCCTCGGCGGGCGGGGCCCGGGAGGCGCAGGTGGTCCGGGCGGAGATGGTGCTCTCGCTCGTCTCAGCGCGGCGTGATTCGCTGCGTCCGGTGATCGCGGGGCGGATCGCCCGGGCGATCGAGGCGTTCGAGGCGGGGTCGTACGGCGCGGCGAAGGCGGACCTGGAGCAGGTGAGCCGTTCGGGGATCGAGCTGTCGTCGGCCCAGCGTCTGGATGTAGAGGGCTACCTTGGTCGGCTGCGTGCGCTCGAGGCCGAGCGTGGGGCGTCGTTCGACGACCGGGTGGCGTTGCTTTCGCTGATGCAGCCCGCGGTGGCGAACAAGACGGGGTGGAGCAACGGGTCGTCGTCGCAGACGCAGCGGGCGAGCGAGCCGGCGCCTGCCCCGGCCCCGGCGCCGGCGGCCGAACCCGCCGCGGCGGAGGACATGATCACGACGGCGCGTCGCCTGGAGGCGCAGAGCCTGCTCGCGGAAGCGGATCGGGCGTGGGCGGAGGCGCGGTACGCCGAGGCGCAGCGGCTGTACACGCAGGCGCAGGAGATGGGCGCGGGGCTGCTGAGCGCCGACCAGTTGTCGCAGGCGTCGGCGCGGGCGACCGAAGCGGCGGTGATCCTCCGCGGGAACCTCCCCTCGGGCGGCCCGCTGCAGGACGACATCGACGCCCGCCGGCTGGCGCGGCAGCAGGTCGAGGCTGAGTATTCGAACGCAATCGAGCAGGCCCGGACCGCGATGGCGACGGGGGACATGGGCCGGGCCCGCGACGCGGCTTCGACGGCGAAGCTGGCGTTGAACCAGGGCCGCGACCTGTTCGACATCTCGACCTACGAGCTCCGGCTGGCGGAGGCGGACGGGCTTTTGAACGAGATCGCCTCGGCGGAGGAGCGGCAGCGGATCGCCGAGCTCGAGCGGGCGCAGCGGGACGCGGCGGAGGCGGCGAGCCGGGAGCGGGCGAGCAAGGCGCGGGAGGTGGACGAGAAGATCGCCCGCCTGATCGAGAGTGTTCGTGCGCACCAGATGGAGCAGAACTACGAGAAGGCGTTGCAGGAGGTGGAGCAGATCCTCTTCCTCGACCCGCAGAACCCGGCGGGCCTGCTGCTCCGGGATGTCCTGACGGACACGATGATCCTGGTGAAGTACAAGGATGTGTCGGCGCAGCGGCGCCCGTCGTATGTCATCCAGGGGCTGAACAACTGGGAGGCGACCGTCGCGCCGCGGGACATCATGAACTACCCGGCGGACTGGAAGAGCATCTCGCAGCGTCGGGGCGACCCGATGCAGTTCAGCGAGTCGGCGGCGAACCGTGCGGTGCTCGCGGCGCTCGAGGAGAAGCGGATCCCGGTCGACTTCCAGGACAACAGCATCGAGGATGTGCTGACCTTCATCGCCAATCTCGGCAATCTCGAGATGGACATCGACTGGCCTTCGCTCGAGGACATCGGGGTGGCGCGTGAGTCTCCGGTCTCGCTTCGGCTGACGAATGTGCCGCTGGAGACGGTGCTCGACCGGGTGCTGGACAAGGCCTCGGACCCGAGCCAGCCGGCGGGTTGGGCGGTGACGGACGGGGTGCTGACGATCGCGAGCGACGAGGTGCTCCGCCGGAACACGGTGCTTGAGATCTACGACATCCGCGACCTTCTGATCGAGATTCCGGACTACGACAACGCCCCCGAGTTCGACCTGAACACCGTGTTCCAGCTGGGCGGGCAGCAGGGCGGCGGCGGCGGCGGCGGGCAGAGCCCGTTCCAGGATCAGGGCACCGACATCGAGCGGCGCGACCGCGAGGAGATGGTGCAGGACATCGTCGATCTGATCCAGGAGAATGTGGACCGCGACGGGTGGGAAGATTTCGGCGGTGAGACCGGGACGATCAGCGAGCTGAACGGGAACCTGGTGATCGTCAACACGCCGAAGAACCACCGCGCGATCACGGGGCTGCTGAGCAAGCTGCGTGCGGTGCGGAACCTCCAGATCAATGTCGAGAGCCGGTTCCTGCTGATCAACGAGGACTACTTCGAGCAGATCGGCGTGGACATCGATGTGTACTTCGCGAACAACAACGAGTACAACATCCTCCGGACGATCGACCCGACGCTGCTGCCCAGCGATTTCTTCAGCCGCTCGGAGGAGGGTGACCTGATCCTCAACCGGGTGGTGCAGGGCGGGAACTTCTTCGACACGGACGGGGACGGGGTGCCGGACCAGCCGATCGGGCAGCCCGTGTTCGCGCCCGGGACGCAGGGTGACAACTGGTCTCCGATCCAGGGGGCGCAGAACTCGCTGGGGCTGACGCGCGGGCTGGCGCAGGGCTCGTTCGCGAGCGATGTGCTGGCGGCCGCGGGCGGCCCGGCGTTGTCGGTCGCGGGCCGGTTCCTGGACGACATCCAGGTCGACTTCCTGGTTGAGGCGACGCAGGCGGACCGCTCTTCGATGACGCTGACCGCGCCGCGGCTGACGATCTCGAACGGGCAGCTCGCGTACACCTTCGTGGGCACGCAGACCTCGTTCATCAGCGACCTGGTGCCGGTGGTGTCGAACTCGGCGGTCGGCCTGGACCCGACGGTCGGCGTGGTGCCCGAGGGCGTGCGGCTGGTGGTGCGGGGCGTGGTCTCGGCGGACCGGCGGTATGTGACGCTGGATGTGACCACCGATGTGGCGACGGCGACGCTGACGGCGACGACGACGGTGCAGGCGGCGGCGGGCGGCACGGGGAACATCCCGGGCAACGGCATCGCGGAGGGCACGATCCAGCTGCCCGTGGTGACGATCACCCGGGTGCAGACGACGGTGACCGTGCCGGACCAGGGGACGGTGCTCCTGGGCGGGCAGCGGCTGGTGAACGAGTATGTGACGGAGACGGGCGTGCCGGTGCTCAGCAAGATCCCGATCCTCAACCGGTTCTTCACCAACCGGATCGAGTCCAAGGAAGAGCAGACGCTGCTGATCCTGATCAAGCCGACGGTCCTGATCCAGAACGAGGAGGAGGAGAAGAACTTCCCCGGCCTGCTCGACGCCTTGGGCGGGTTACCCGCTTGCGTGCATGGAATTCGGCGCCGGCCCGCCCGCGGTCTTCCCCGCGGGCGGGCCGGGTCTCTATAGTGGAACCGTGCGGGGGCGGCCCGGGCCGCATCCGACCCGCCAGGGAGACTCAGGCATGGCCGACGGGGAATCGAGGCTGCGGATCCGGAACGCCGGCGGGGTGACGCAGGTCGAGTTCATCGACCGCAACATTCTGGACGAGGCGAACATCCAGGCGATCGGGGATGAGATCTCGGGTCTGATCGACGCGGACGAGAGCCCGAAGATGCTGATCAGTTTCGCGAATGTGGACCACCTCTCGTCCGCGGCGCTGGGGACGCTGATCACCATCAACAACCGCGTGCGAGACAAGGGCGGGCAGCTCCGGCTGGCGAACATCGACTCGCAGATCTACGAGGTGTTCGTGATCACGCGGCTGAACCGCATCTTCAGCATCCACCAGACGACGGACGAGGCGATCAAGAGCTTCGCCTGATCAGTCGCCTGCACGCGAGCGAGATGATGCCCGACGCGAACGCATCGAACAACGGTGTCGTTTCGGTGGACCTGGTGAACGACCGGGCCGAGATCGAGCGGGTCGAGGCCTCGATTCTGGAGCGGGCCGAGGTCTTCGGCTACCCCAGGGCGAGCCTGTTCGCGGTCAAGCTCGCGCTGGAAGAGGCGATCACCAACGCCTTCCAGCACGGGCATCGCGGGCTCGATCCCGGGCTGACGGTGCGGGTGGAGTACGCGGTCAGCCCGGAGGAGATCCGGGTCGGGGTGGAGGATCAGGGCCCGGGGTTCGACGCGGCGAAGGTGCCCGACCCGACACTCGACGAGAACCTGACCTGCCCGTCCGGCCGAGGGCTGATGCTGATGCGGTCGTACATGACCGAGGTCGCCTACAACGGCCGGGGGAACCGGGTTGACCTGGTGTATCGGCGCCGCGTCTAGCCCGGGGATCTTGTCTGCCGGCGGCGGTGCCGGTAAAATTCGTTTAGAATGATTCCAACTCTCAGCGGATCCGGTTGTCCGCTGAGTCATCCGGAAGGGCCTTCATGGGCATGCAGACCCCGATCTATTTTGACAACGCCGCGACGACCCGGTGTGATCCGCGGGTGGTGGAGGCGATGCTCCCGTGCTTCACCGAGTCGTACGGCAACCCGGGGAGCCGGAACCATGTGTTCGGCTGGGTCTCGGAGGACGCGGTGGAGACGGCTCGGCGTCAGGTCGCCGAGTTGCTGAAGGCGGACCGGAAAGAGGTCATCTTCACGAGCGGGGCGACGGAGTCGAACAACCTTGCGATCAAGGGCGCGGCGTCCATGTACGCGAGGCACCCCGCGGGGGCGGGGGTGTGCCGCGGGCACATCATCACGGCGATGCACGAGCACAAGGCGACGCTCGACCCGTGCAAGCGGCTTCAGAAGGAGGGGTTCGATGTGACCTACCTGGAGCCGCCGAAGGACGGGGTGATCACGGCGGAGATGGTCGCGGGGGCGATGCGTGACGACACGATCCTCGTGACGATCATGTGGGCGAACAACGAGATCGGGACGATCAACGAGATCCGCGAGATCGGCGCGCTCTGCCACGGCCGCGAGGTGATCTTCCACACGGACGCGACGCAGTGGGTCGGCAAGATGCCGACGGATGTCGAGGCGGATAATGTCGACCTGCTCTCGATGTCGGGGCACAAGATCTACGGGCCCAAGGGCGTCGGGGCGCTCTATGTTCGTCGCCGGAGGCCGCGGGTGCGGCTCACGGCGATCCAGGAGGGCGGCGGGCAGGAGCGCGGGATGCGGTCGGGCACGCTGAATGTCCCGGGCATCGTGGGGCTGGGCGCGGCGGCGGAACTGTGCATGAAGGAGATGGCGGGCGAGGCGGCGCGGCTCGGGGCGATGCGGGCGCGTCTTGAGCGGGGCGTGCTGGACCGGCTGGACGAGGTGCAGGTGAACGGGCACCCCGAGAAGCGGCTCCCGCACATCACCAACATCTCGTTCGGGTTCGTCGAGGGCGAGAGCCTGATGATGGCGTGCAAGGACATCGCGATGTCGAGCGGGTCGGCGTGCACCTCGGCGAGCCTGGAGCCCAGTTATGTGCTCAAGAGCCTGGGGGTCGGGGACGATCTGGCGCACAGCTCGCTGCGGCTGAGCCTGGGGCGGTTCAACACGGACGCCGAGGTCGATTTCGCGGTCGAGCAGATCGCGAAGGCGGTGACGAAGTTGCGCGAACTGAGCCCCTTGTACGACATGTACAAGGAAGGCATTGACATCACGAAGATCGAGTGGCAGGCGCACTGATGGAGTCGTCGGCCTCCGCCGACGAGGAACGAGCTGAGTCGTTGGCCTTTGCCGACGAGAGACGAATCGGATCATCGGTTCCGATGGGCGGGCGATCCCCCGGGGGGGCCCGCCTGCCGGGGACGCGAGAAAGGGAATGGGTTCAGCATGGCGTACAGCGACCGAGTGATCGACCACTACGAGAACCCGCGGAATGTGGGCACCTTCGGCACGCAGAAGGAGATCAAGGAGCGCAAGGATATCGGCGTGGGGCTCGTCGGGGCTCCCGAGTGCGGCGATGTCATGCAACTCCAGATCAAGGTCGACGAGGCGACGGGGAAGATCGAGGACGCCAAGTTCAAGTGCTTCGGGTGCGGGTCGGCGATCGCGTCGAGCTCTCTGGCGACCGAGTGGCTCAAGGGGCGGAGCCTCGACGAGGGCGAGGCGATCCGGAATACCGAGATCGTCGAGGAGTTAAGCCTCCCGCCGGTCAAGATCCACTGCTCGGTGCTGGCCGAAGACGCGATCAAGGCCGCCATCGAGGACTACCGGAAGAAGAACGGGCTGGCCGCCGAGACCGGGGCGGCTTCGGCCCACTGAACCGATCCGTGTCGGGATCGGTGCGTATCGTTCGGGGCCAGCAAGGAGCACGCCCATGACCGCAGAGACGAGCACGACCCAGCAGCCCGTGGTGATCCTGACCGAGACCGCGGCCCGCGAGGTCCGGAACATCATCCAGCAGCAGGAACTCGACGCCGAGACCGTGTGCCTCCGTGTGGGGGTCAAGGGCGGCGGCTGCTCGGGGTTCAGCTATGTGCTGGACTTGACGGAGAAGAAGAAGGAGACCGACGAGGTCTTCGAGCAGCACGGCATCCGGGTGATCTGCGACCCCAAGAGCCTGCTTTACCTGAGCGGCACGACCGTCGATTTCAAGGACGAGATCATGGGCCGCGGTTTCGTGTTCAGCAACCCGAACGCGACGACCTCGTGCGGCTGCGGGTCGAGTTTCGCGGTCTGAGCGGGCGTGCGGTTCTGACGCGGCGTTCGGCGGGCGGGCGGCGTCGCGGCGGTTGAAGACGCCCGGCGCGTCAAGCGAGTTCGACGGTATTTTGATCAGGGGCGCTGCGGAAGCGGCGCCCCTGTTGCATGCGCACGGACCTCGGTGAAATCCTGCCGCGAACCGCGATCGTTCCTCGGGAAATGACCGATGACGGGGGCTCGGAGCGACGCCACCGCGCGCCGCGACCGGAGGGAGGACTCACTACATGGACGGACGCCCGCTTCTTGGTGTTCTTGCGCTCTCGATTGCTTCCGTCGCCGGCGCGGCGGAGCCGATCCCCGTGTTCGGAGACTGGTGGTATGTGATGCCGGAAGGGTGGCGCGACTTCGCGACCCCGCGGAGTGGCGACCCGTGCGACGCGATGCCCTGGTTCCAGTACTCCGAGGAGACCATGTATGTCCCAATGAACCAGCCCGGGGCGGGGCACGGCGGGCCGACCTACGAGGAGGGGGCGTGGATGTCGTGGTACGCCATGTGCCTGGCGGACCAGTTCGTCGCGCAGAACGCGCCGATCTCGATCGTGATCCGGAACCGGAACTGCCCGTTTCCCTACGCCACCGGCACGCACGAGGTCGACCCCGACGCGCTGGCCGAGGCACTCGACCGGCTGCCTCGCCTTGACTATGTGATGATGGATCTCGAGAACTGGAGCGACGACGGGTGGACCATGGCGAGGCTGAACGCGGAGGAGATCGTCCGCATGGTCCGCTCGCATCCGAACCCGGCGGTCGCGAACGCGTACCTGGGCAACTACGGGGACTGGGCGGGCCGACGCGACGAATCGATGATCTTCCGGAACAAGCGAGACCGGAACCAGTTCAAGATCGGGCCGGACCAGTTCTGGGACCGGGCTCAGTTCTACGACGACAATTTCAACGCCTCGATGCCGCCCGCGTACCCCTCGGAGGCGCACTCGCGGCATTCCGAGCCGCGGCTCCAGCGCGACTACAACACCCCCAACGACGAGTCCGCCATCTTCTGGGCTCCGCTGGAACGGGTGTCCGGCGCGGCGAGGTCGCTCCCTGCCGGGCATGTGCTGATTCCGTGGGTGACGCCGTATTCACCGGTGAACGGGTACGAGGAGTTCTACCACGCGCCGCCTCCGTCAGTTGAGGATCTGGACGCGCTCGCGAAGCACTACCGGATGCGGGGGGCGCTCTCGTATGTCATCTGGACCCCGGGCGGGGACACGACGCACCACCCGAGCATCGACGCGGACGAATACCGGTCGCTCATGATCGAAGCGTGGCGGTCGCTCGACCCGCATTTCAACTCGGTGGACAAGGTGGAGTTCCTGAACCTCGACACCACCAAGACGACCGGTCTTGAGTGGTCGGGCGTCCGCTCCGGGGACCGGGTCTGGATTCTCGTGTCGAACTTGCACCACGAACTCCCGCAGTCGGCGACGCTCCCCCCGATCGCCGGTCTCCCGGCCCAGTCGCCGCTGATTCAGCCCGGCGAGCACAGGCTGTTCTCGTTCCAGGTGAACCCGGCGGTCCGGGACTTTGACAACAACGGGTTCATCACCCGGGAGGACTACTACGCGTTCATCATCTCCCTGAGCAACCTCGAACCTTGGGCGATGGGCGGGGTGAACCGGAGCGTCGGCGGGCTGGGCACGGATTCCCGTGATCTCAACGGCGACGGGGTGATCGACCTGACCGACATCGTCCCGGTGTCGGCGGCGTTCGACGCGGGTGAGTACGGGCAGGCGTACGACACACGCGGCGGGAGCAGCGGCTCAGGCTCGAACAAGCCCTCGACCTCGCGCTCAAACCGCCTGAAGAAAGCCACCCCGTCGCGTTCCTCGGCCGGGCTGTAGGCGGCGATCGGGCGCACGCGGCCCGCTCCGAGAGACGGGGCGGGCCGCGCGGACCGGGCGTCGCGGCGGTGGCCGTGTACACTGGGGCATGAGCCCTCATGCGAAACTGCTCGCCGCGACGATGATCGCCTTGTCGCTCGGCGCGTGCGCCGAGTTGGCCGTGTGGATGCCGGAGTCGCCCCCGGGTCCGAGCGGGCCGCTGCCCGGCGGCGACCGGCCCGGGACGCGGGCATCGGACTGGATCCCTCCTCCGATCTTCGGCGATTGGTGGTACACCAACCCTGTGACCATGCGCGCGACACCAAAGCCGAAGGAAGGGGACCCCTGCGATGTGGTCGAGCGGGTGGACTACCGCACGCCGGTGATGTACCTGCCGGTCCCTGTTCCCGGCGCGGCTCACGGGAGCCCTGGGTATGACGACCCGAACGGGTGGTACGCGTGGTACGCGCGGTGCTACGCGGAGGCGCTCGACCGTGCCGGGGCCCCCATCGCGGTGCTGATCCGGGAGAGGAACTGCCCGTTCCCGTTTAACACAAACGGCAGGCCGACCTCGCCGCAGCAGGTGCCCCGGATGCTCGACGCGTTGCCGAAGCTCGACTACCTGCTGATGGATCTTGAACCCTTCGGTGAGGCCACGCACGAGGATGTGGTGCGCAACATCGAGGAGATTGTGCGCCTGGTGCGTTCGCACCCCAACCCGAGGATCAACCGCGCGTTCATCGGGAACTACAACGACTACCCCGGGGCGAGTGATGATTCGGTGATCTGGCCGGACCGTCGTGACCGGACCCGTCTCGCGCGGCACGATGGGTGGGACCGGGACGGGTTCTATCGGGACAACCTGAATGTCGCGATGCCCGCGGTCTACCCGCACCGGACCCACTCCGGGCACACAAACGAGCGGACGCAGCGAGGGGAAACCGCCCCGAACCCGCGATCGGCGATCTTCTGGGCGCCGCTGGAGCGGTTCAGCGGGGCGGCGAGGGCGCTGCCGGATGGGCACCTGCTTGTCCCGTGGGTTTCCAACTACGGGTCGCAGGAGTCGCAGGAAGAGGACTACGACGCCCCCGCGCCGCCCCGGGAGGACCTCGAAGCGATCATCCAGCATCTGCGGCTTCGCGGGGCGCATTCGTTCATGGTCTGGACTTCAGACAAGGAGAAGACAAACCACCCGACTATTGACTACCGGGCCTATCGCACGCTCGCCATCGAGTCGTGGGCGAGGCTGAACCCGCTGTTCGAGGCGGGCGGGGAGGCGAAGTTCCTGAACCTGGCGACGGCCAAGCAGTCCGGGGTGCAGTGGTCGGGGGCGATCGTGGGCGGCAGGGCGTGGGTGCTCGTGTCCAACCTCGGCGAGTCTGAGAGCGTTCGGGTCGACCTGCCGGCGATTCCCGGGCTCCCGGCCCAGACGCCTCCGGTGCCGAAGGGGGCCCACCGGCTCTTCCGGTGGGAGGTCACGGGCCCCTGAGGGTGCCGGGCGGGGGAGAACCCGGCTCACCCGGATGGGGAGCCGGATACGATGAGGGGGGCGTTCCGCCGCGCGGCGGGCACCCGGGCCGCAGGAGATCTTCATGTCGAGCGCACCGACACCGTTCGAGACGATGCAGGGGTATGCACCGCCGACGGTGACGCAGTTCAGCGTGTTCCTGAACAACAAGGTCGGGAAGCTGCTCGATCTGGTGGAGGGGTTCAGCGACTCAACCTGTCAGATCTGCGCGATCAGCGTGCACGAGGCGAGCGATCACGCCGTGGTGCGGATCATCACCAGCAACGCGCGGCAGGCCCGCAAGCAGCTGCACTCGGACAACCTCCCGTTCGGCGAGATCAATGTCCTGATCGTGGAACTGACCAAGGGGCACACGCTGACGAGCATGTGCCTCTCGCTGCTCGGGGCGGAGTTGAACATCCACTTCGCCTACCCGCTGATGACCGAGCCGAACGGCTCCCCCACCATCGCCCTGGCGACGGACGACACGACGCTCGCCGGGCAGATCCTGCGTCGGAAGGGCTTCCGGCTGCTTGGTGAGGCGGACCTGCCCAAGCTCTGACCGCGCGGGCCCGCCGGCGGCCGCAACCTCTCCGGCCCCACCCCGGTAGCCCCAACCCGGGGGAGCGGCGGAGAATTCGATCCGGCGGCCCGGATCTGGTAGGCTGGTCAACCAGGAAACGACCGGGGCCGAAAGGGCTCCGCCTCCCTACACGCCGATCCACCCCCGAGCAAGGAGACACCCGTGACCCGCAAGTCCACCCATGTGCTGCTGACCGCCCTGATGGCCGGGGCGCTCGCGATCCCCGCATCAGCCCACCCCGGCGAGCACGACGAGGCCGGCAAGACGATCCGGGTCGCCCCGGTTCGTGCGGCCGAGGAGGCGCAGGCGCTTCTGGACGCCGAGCGGGCCGACCTGCCCAAGCCGGCCCTCACCATCGGCATGAAGGCGCCGGAGCTGGCGATCACGAAGTGGGTCAAGGGTGACTCGGTCGAGCAGTTCGAGGCGGACCGGGCGTACATCGTCGAGTTCTGGGCGACCTGGTGCGGCCCGTGCGTCGCCGCGTTCCCGCATGTCAGCGAGGTTCAGGCCAAGCACGCCGACGAGTTGACGGTGATCGGGGTGAACATCTGGGACCGCAAGAAGGACCGGCAGACGCGGGAATACACCGAGTCGGTGGCCGAGCAGATCGAGCGCGTCTCGGCGTTCGTCGAGAAGCAGGGTGACCGGATGAGCTACACGGTCGCCATTGAGGAAACCGACAAGATGGCCGACGCCTGGATGAAGGCGGCGGGCCAGAACGGGATCCCGTGCGCGTTCGTGGTGGATAAGGCGGGGAAGGTCGCGTGGGTGGGTCACCCGATGGAGATCGACGAGCCGCTGACCAAGGTGCTGGCGGGCGAGTGGGACTACGACGCCGCCGCGAAGGCCGCCGCCGAGGAACTCGAGAACGGGTACTGGTATCAGCACCTGATGGGGCTTCTGGCGAACGCCGAGACGGCGGAGCGCGGGTACCGGCTCGGCTACGCCCTGCTCCGCTCGCCGTTCGCCAACGACCCGGGCATGCTCAACGCGATCGCGTGGAGCGTGCTGACGGCGCCGTACATCCCGGTCCGCGACCGCGATCTGGCGACCACGATGGCGTCGGTGGCCTGCGAGAAGACCGATTGGAAGGACGCGTCGATCATCGACACGCTCGCCCGCGGGTACTACGACAAGGGCGATCACGCCAAGGCGGTCGAACTCCAGGAGAAGGCCGTGAAGCTCGCCGAGGGCACCCCGATGGCCAAGGACCTTGCGGAGACGCTCGAGAAGTACCGCGGGGGCGCCACGCCCTGATCGCGGCCCGGGTTGAGGTCCGGATCAGAGGCCGGATGTGCGATGACGATCACGAGCCCCCGGCGCGAGCCGGGGGTTTTCTTTGCCTGTTCGGGCACGATCGGCGGGCACGCCGCGAATCCCGATCAGAGCAGCCCGTGGTGCCCCAGCCAGTGCTCGGCGTCGAGCGCGGCCTGGCACCCCATGCCCGCGGCGGTGACGGCCTGGCGGTACCTCGGATCGGCGACATCGCCCGCGGCGAAGACGCCCGGGAGGTTGGTCCCGCTCGAGCGGGTCTTGAGGGCGATGTACCCCGCGTCGTCGAACTCGAGCCCGGAGCCCTGCAGGAACCCGGTCGCCGGCGTGTGCCCGATCGCGATGAACAGCCCCTTCACGGCGAGCGTCGATTCCTCGCCCGTCACGGTGTCGCGCAGCCGGACGCCCTCGGTCTTCTCCGCGCCGAGCACATCGACCACGACCTTGTTCCAGAGCACCTCGGCGTTGGGGCGGGAGAGGAACCGGTCCTGCATCACCTTGCTCGCCCGGAGCTTGTCCCGACGGTGGATGACATAGACGCGGCTGGCGAACTTGGTCAGATAGGTCGCCTCCTCCATCGCCGTGTCGCCCCCGCCCACGACCGCGAGCGGCTGGTCGCGGAACATGGGCAGGGCGCCGTCGCACACGGCGCACGCGGAAACCCCCCCGCCGCTGCGGGCCAGCCGCATCTCGTTTTCGAGCCCGATCCAGTTGGCCGTGGCGCCGGTGGCGATCAGGACGGCTCGGGCGCGAACCTGCTTGCCACCCGCGGTGTGCAGCACATGCGGCAACGCGGCGGGGTCGGGCGAGAACTCGACGCGGGCGATGTCCTCGCCGATCACCCGCGTGCCGAAACGCTCGGCCTGCTTCTGGAACGCGGCCATCATCTCGGGCCCGGAGACGCCCTCGGGGAACCCGGGGTAGTTCTCGACATCGGTGGTCAGCATCAACTGCCCGCCCGGCAGCACGATGCTGGGGTTCTGCTTCGGCACACCGATGTAGACCAGGGGCTTGAGCTGGGCCCGCGCGGCGTAGATCGCGGCGGTCCAGCCCGCGGGGCCCGAGCCGATGATGACCAGCTGTTCGATGGATTCGCTCAAGGGATGATCTCCATGGCCCCTCGCGGGGCCCGCCGCGGCGAGAACCCGCGGGGCCGCCTGACTATTCGCGGCGCTGCGCCCGACTCACTCCAATTCACCGATCTGGCGCAGGTGCTCGCGGTGCAGGCTGAGCAGCGGGGGCCAGATCAGGTAGTCGCCGATCAGCGAGGCCGAGTCCTGCGACATCCGCAGGCCCTTGTTGTCCGCGCCGTCTGCGCCGGTGGAATACACAAGGAATTGGTCGTCGCGTAGCACCACCTCGAAATTCGTCCCGTCGCCCGGGAAGACCTGCATCGCGTGCGGCTTGGGCTCGGCCCGCTCGTCGGCGAGGAACGCGTCGGTGATCGGGCGGAAGTACCGCATCGGCGGGAGCCTCCCGCCGGCCCGCGTCGCGTTGAGCGGATCGTCGTCGAGCACATCGACCCACCTGGGGCGGATGCCGTCGATCCTGGGGGCGAACGAGCCCTGCACATAGAACCGCCCGAGCAGGCCCAACGCCTGCCGCGTTCCCACCCGCTCGAGCTGAACGAGCGTGCGGAGTTCGAAGAGCTCACTCATATCCTCGCCGACGCCCTCGCGGACCACCGCGGTGGTGTCGTTGACCCGCTCGGTCTCCCACGCGAAAGGGAGCGCCAGGACGGGGTCGAATCGGTCGAGGAGCCAGCCCTTCTCCCAGCTCGTGAAGACATCCTTGAGGACATCGTCGATGTCGAACCAGTCCGTCTGACGACCCATCAGGCCCTGGAACTCCGACGCCGCGGAGAAGCGGCGCAGCGGGCGATCCGTCGTCGCCAGACGCACCATCGTCGGCACGAACCGGGCGGTGTCAACGCCCCCACGCGGGACATACAGCACCTCGATCAGCTGCTCGGCGGCGATCCGGTTGGCCCGCGGAAAATTCAGCCGGTCGAGCCGCATCGGGCCCTTCTGCGGATCGAGCAGCCCGATCACCTCGCGGATGCCGTCCGGGTCGGCGGTGCGGCCCCCACGGAAATCGACATAGGCGATGTCGCGGATCCGGCGGATCGCGTCCGCCATCGTGTGATAGCCCCAACGGGCCTCGGTGAAGAATTCTCGGTCGGCCATCTGGTAGCCGAACTCCGCCAGGCCGATGAGGACCTTCATTCCCGCGACCGGGTCGCCCTCGGCCGCGAGCCGGGCTGCCTCGATGTGGACCAGGCATCGCAGGTGATCGAACTTCTCCATGTAGAGGTGCTGCGCCGCCGAGAGGAGGGGCGGGTCGCCCAACTCCGTGTACATCCGGCCCCGGATCAGCGAGACATCGATCCCGTCCACCCCGTACCCCTGGGCGAACGCCATGGAGTCCTCATAGGTCTCGGCCTTGGTCGCCTTGGCGAGCGCCTCGATCACGGCCCGCTGCGTCGGGGCGGTGGCCCATGCCTCGGCAGCAGGCCAGACCCTCGCCTCCGCGAACGCCATCGCCGCCTTCTCGGGGGTCTCGACCCCCAGCGGCGGGGGCTCCAGCCCGATCAGCGCGGGGAGAACGACGGCGTCGGCGTGACGCCCCGGAACGATGTCGGCGTAGAGCGAATTCGCCCGCACGATCGCGTCCTGAGCGAACGCGGCCCCGCCGACCGCCGAGGACGCCAGCAGGGACAGCACCGCGAGAATCGAGCGAGAGACGCGACGGTTTGCGCGGGTCGCATGAGGGGTCTGGCTCATGCCCGCATGGTAGCACCGGGTCTATCCGCCGCCCGACGCCGGAACGGGCCAGGGGCCGTTGAGGTCATGAAAAACCGCGCCCGTGGGGCGCGGTCCGGATGAGAGAGCGTCTGGTTGGGCCGCGGCGAATCAGCCGACATCCGCGGCACGGAGGCGGAGCCTCTCGGCGGCCGGGTCGGCCGACCCGTTCTCCTCGTACGACCGGCGGAAGAACCGCGTGGGCTTGGCGTCCTGGAGACGCTCGTTCAGCTTCACCAGGGCCTCGTCCACGATCTGGCGGACCCGCTCGCGGCTGATGTTCACCTCGTCGGCGATCTGCTTGAGCGTCAGGGGCTCGCGCCCGTCAAGACCGAACCGCAGCCGCAGGATCATCGCCTCGCGATCGTCGATGGTCTCGAGCAGGCGCCGGAGGACCTCGAGCTCCTCGCCGCGGAGGGCCGACTCATCGGGGGTGGTCGTCCGCTCATCGGCGACGAGATCGGCCATTCGCAGCAGGTCCCCGTCCGCCCCGTTGCCCTCCTGGGCGGGCGTGCGGAACGCCTTGACGGCGCGCTTGATGATGCGGACCTTCTTGACCGGCAACTCCATCCGCTCGGCGAGTTGCTCGAGCGTCGGGGTGGCGCCGAGTTCGCGCTCCAGCTCTCGGCTGGCGACCTTCCACTTGGCGATCAGTTCGACCATGTACGCCGGGATGTGGATCGGCTGACGGGCGTTGATGAGCGCCCGCTTGATCGCCTGCTTGATCCACCACGAGGCGTAGGTGCTGAACCGGGCGCCCTGGGCGGGGTCGAAGCCCTCGACCGCCCGCATGAGGCCGATGTTGCCTTCCTCGATGAGGTCGGTCAGCGTCAGCCCGCGGTTGGTGTAGTTCTTCGCGATCGCCACAACCAGGCGGAGGTTGGCGCGGATCATCCGCTCCCGCGACGCCGCGCAGTTGTCGTTGATGATCGCCCATCCGAGCTCTCGCTCTTCCTCGGCGGTCAGCAACGCGACCCGGTTGATCTCATTGAGATAGAGCTGAAGATCGGACTTCAGCCCGGACGGCGACGCCGTCGGTTGATTGGTGCCACTCACTTGTCCTACCCACCCTTTGGACGGATGACTCCGTCGCTCCTATGACGATTCTCTCTGCCCCCGGCCTTCGCCGGGAGCAACCTACCGTCCGTATGCTATCACGACCGGTTCAGGCCGTTCAATCGAAATCTCCTGATTCCAATGGGTTTGCGCATCTTTCTCACAGAATCGACCGCCGCGGGGCCGACTCGGCGGCTCTTCCCCGAGAATCAGCGGAATTTGCCCGGCGGGGACACGGATTTTCTGGCATTTTGCGTTCTCGGAGGCACACTGGCCGACTCTCCGAAGATCAATCCGATCATCTCCCTATCAGGAGCGACAGGTGAACCACGATATCTCCCCGTTGCTTGAGGAATGGGAGTTTGAGCCGGGCCGTATCAATGTCCGCCTGATTGAGGGGGTGGATGGCGAACCCCGGATTCAGGTCCGCCTTGATCTGGGGCTGCTGCAGATGCACGCCGAGGGCCGACCTGACGGACGCCGACCCCACGGGTTCCCGAGCCTTCTGGAGTACTTCGAGGCCCGCTTGGACGAAGCCGGGGATCCGGGGCCCGGGGGGGCTTTGGACGATTCTGAGGAAGCAGACGAGGGCGAGGATCAGGAAGACACGCTCGGACCCGCCGAGGCCTCCCCCGCGTCGCTCCGGCTCTCCGCCGAGGACTGCCAGGCGCTGCGGGAGGAGGCCGCGCAGTACTACCACCGGTATGTCGCCCTGCTGGTGCTGGAGGACTTCGAAGGGGTCATCCGCGACACCTCCAGGAATCTCCGCGTCGCGGATCTGTGCCGCGAGCACGCCGCCGAGGAGGGCGACCGGGTGGTGCTCGAACAGGTCCGCCCCTACATCCTGATGATGCGGGCGCGGGCGTGCGCCGGGCAGGCGCTCAAGGACGACGAGCCCAAGGCCGCCGTCGTCGCGCTGGACGAGGGGATCGAGTCGCTCAAGCGGCATTTCGAGACGATCGAAGAGCCCGAGCAGTTCGAGAAATCGCGCGAGGTCGCGATGCTCCGCTCCATGCGGGATTCGCTCGTGCCCAAGCTCCCGATCAGCCAGAAGGCCGAGCTCCGCGACCGGCTGCGTGAGGCGATCGCCCGCGAGAACTACGAGCTCGCCGCGATTCTCCGGAACGAGCTCCGGATGCTGGGGGACTGACCCCCCCCCCGCGATTGCGCCCCGCCCGTGGCCGAATCTCCGACGGCGCGAAAAAAACCCCCGGGCCGTGGTGGACCGCCCGAGGGTGTTTCACGGCGTCGCGGGGAGGGGAGGGAGGAGGGAGGTGGGAACCCCGCGTCGCCGGAATCTTCGGTTGTCGCCGGGTCGTGTCATGGGTGCAGGGCGCTCCCGCCGCCGGCTCGGCGGGGCCCGCTCAACGGATCAGCTGCACCCCATGCTGTTGCCGCAGTTCAGGCACTTGTAGCAGGTGCCGCTGCGGACGGTGATCGTGCCGCAGACATCGCAGGGCGGCGCGTCCCCCGCGGCGTCGAGGGCGTCGGACAACGCCGAGTGCGCGACCGCGAGGCCGCCCTCGGTCGACCGGGCCGCGACGATCTTCTCCGCGTGGTCGGCGGACGAGCGCACAACCGGGTCGGTGGGAATCGCCCGGACCGAGGGACGGACCGCCTGCCCGTCCCCCGCGAGCCGCCCGCCGGTATTAGGTGAATCGCTCTTCGCCTCCGGGCGGCGCGGGGCGTTCGCCTCGCGGTACCCGGGCAGGAACTCCATGCCGAGCCAGCGGAAGATGTAGTCGACGAGGCTCTTGGCGAAAGGGATGTCCTTGTTGGTGGTCATGCCCGCGGGCTCGAACCGCTGGTGCGTGAACTTGCGCACCATGCTCTCGAGCGGGACGCCGTACTGCAGCGCGACGCTCGTCGCGGTGCCCAGCGAGTCCATGAGCCCGCCGATCGTCGAGCCCTCTTTGGCCATCGTGATGAACAGCTCGCCCGGCATGCCGTCGTCGTACAGGCCCACGGTGAGGTATCCCTCGTGCCCGGCGACATTGAACTTGTGGGTCACCGAGCGCCGCGTGTCCGCGAGGCGCCGACGCATCGGGCGGTGCACGATCCGCTCCTTAATCTCCACGGCCGCGGCGGCGTCAGAGACCGCAGCCGCCGTCGCCGCCGCCACAATGTCCTCGGCCACTTCCTCGAGGGCCTCGGCGAGCTCGGTAGGGTCCTCGTCCTCCTCGTCGAGCTCGGCGTCGGCCTTGGCGTTCAGGGGCTGGCTCAACTTGCACCCGTCGCGGTACAGCGCGTTCGCCTTGAGGCCGAGTTCCCACGACAGGCGGTAGCACGCCTTGATGTCCTCCACCGTCGCGTCATGCGGCAGGTTGATCGTCTTGCTGATCGCCCCGGTGATGAAGGGCTGCGCGGCCGCCATCATGCGGATGTGACCGTCTGGCGCGATGAACCGCGTGCCGATCTTCCCGCAGGTGTTCGCGCAGTCGAACACCGGCAGGTGCTCCTCACGCAGGTGCGGGGCGCCCTCGATGGTCTGCGTCCCGCACACCAGGCGGTTCAGCTCCTCCGCTTGCGTCGCCGAGAGGCCGAGCGCCCGCAGCCCGTTGAACGCGGGGTCGGCCTTCGCCTTCGCCGGGTCGAGCCCGAGCCGCCGCGTCGCGTCGTCCCCCAGCGACCACGCGCTGAACGCGAACCGGAGCTCGAACACGCCGGGCAGCATCCCCTCGATCGCCGCGAGATCCTCGACGCTCGCCCCGCGGCTGCGGAGCCAGGCCGCGAAGGTCATGCCTTCCTCGATGCCCTGGTCCTGCCCGCTGTCGCCCGCGGGCATCGGCACCTCGAGGCTGAGCGCCCCGAGCAGGTAGGTCATCATCTCATCGATCTGATCGGGCGAGTAGCCCAGCGCCCGCAGCGCGGGCCGGACCGAGTTGTTCGCGATCTTGAAGTAGCCCCCGCCCGCGAGCTTCTTGAACTTGACGAGCGCGAAATCGGGCTCGACGCCGGTCGTGTCGCAGTCCATCAGCAGCCCGATCGTGCCGGTGGGCGCGATCACGGTCGTCTGCGCGTTGCGATACCCGTGCTTCTCGCCCAGCGCGAGCGCCTCGTCCCACGCGGCCGTCGCGTGCGTCAGCAGCGCCCTCGCGTTGCTCAACGCCACCCGCCCCGAGTTGAGCAGGTCGTGGTCGATCGGCACGGGGGTGATCCGCAGACCCTCGTACTCGTTGCTCTCCCGGGCCACCCCGTGGGCCGCCCGCCTGTGGTTGCGGATCACACGCAGCATGTTGCCCCGGTCGGCGGCGTCGCCCGCGAAGGGCCCGTGCTCGGCCGCGAGTTCGGCGCTCATTCGGTAGGACCGGCCCGTCAGGATCGAGCTCAGGCACGCGCAGATCGCACGCCCCTCGTCCGAGTCGTACGCGATGCCCGCCTGCATGAGCATCGCCCCGAGGTTGGCGTAGCCCAGCCCCAGCGTGCGGTACCGCCACGACAGCTCGGCGATCTCCCGCGAGGGGAACGAGGCCATCAGCACGCTGATCTCGAGCACCATCGTCCACAGGTCGATCCCGTGCTCGTAGGCCTCGACATCGAATGTCCGCGTCTCCGCGTCGTAGAACTTCAGGACATTCAGCGACGCGAGGTTGCACGCCGTGTTGTCCAGGAACATGTACTCGCTGCACGGATTGGACGCGTTGATCCGCCCGGCGCTCGGGCAGGTGTGCCACGCGTTGATCGTGCCGTCGTACTGCACGCCCGGGTCGGCGCACCGCCACGCGGCGTAGGCGATCTCCTCCCACAGCGTCCCCGCGTCGAAGGTCCGCGCCACCTCGCCCGTCGTCCGCCAGCGCGTCTCCCACGAGGCGCCCGCGTCCACGGCGTCGAAGAACTCGTCAGGGATGCGCACCGAGTTGTTCGAGTTCTGCCCGCTGACGGTCAGATACGCCTCGCCGTTGAAGTCATAATCCAGCCGAAGCCCCAGCCGCGACGCGGTCTGCCCGATGGTCTCGGGATCGGCCTTGCTCGCCCGGTGGGCGCCGATCGCCTTGAGCCCCTCGACCATCGCCGCGACCTTGATCTCCTCGCGCACCTTCCAGTTGATGAACGACTCGATGTCGGGGTGGTCCATGTCGAGGCAGACCATCTTCGCCGCGCGGCGCGTGGTGCCGCCGCTCTTGATCGCCGCCGCCGCCCGGTCGCCGATCTTCAGCCAGCTCATCAGCCCGCTGCTCTTCCCGCCTCCGCTGAGCGGCTCGCCCTCGGCACGGAGATGGCTGAAGTTCGTCCCCGTCCCGCTCCCGTACTTGAACAGCCGAGCCTCCCGCGTCCACAGATCCATGATCCCGCCCGGGTTCACCAGGTCGTCCGAGATGCTCTGGATGAAGCACGCGTGCGGCTGCGGGTGGGTGTACGCGTCCTCGGCGAGCTTGAGTTCGCCGGTCTTGTGGTCGGCGACCCAGTGCCCCTGGGCCGGCCCGTTGATGCCGTAGGCCCAGTTCAGCCCCGTGTTGAACCACTGGGGGCTGTTCGGCGCGCACATCTGGTGCACCATCATGTACACCAGCTCGTCATAGAAGGCCTGCGCGTCCTTGTGGCTGTCGAAGTAGCCGTGGCTCTCGCCCCAGTGCTTCCAGCACCCGGCCAAGCGATGGATCACCTGCTTGGCGCTCCGCTCCGGCCCGGTCGAGACCTTCCCACCGCTCGGTGGGACAGGCGTCCCGCCTGTCTTCTTCCCCTTCTCCCCAGCCCCGACAGGCGAGACGCCTGTCCCACCGTCAGCCCCGAACCCCGGCGCCGGCAGCCCGTTCTCGCCCCCGTCCTCGGGGACGCCCGCCTTGCGGAAGTACTTGGAGACCATGATGTCCGTCGCGAGCTGCGACCAGGTCTCGGGCACCTCCGCGTCGGGCATCTCGAAGACGACCGTGCCGTCGGGGTTGGAGATCTTCGACGACCGCGTCGTCCAGGCGACGGTGTCGAAGGGGGATTGACCATCCTTGGTGAACTTGCGTGTGATCTTCATGGCGGCTCACGCACTGGGCGGAAGTGAGGGGACACTCCCGCGGGTTTCCACGATCCGTGTGTACAACAGCCCGAGCGGCGACATTCCAGCCTGATCAGTCCTTCTCCGGCAGGTCCGTGTAGCGGATGGCCGCGGCCCGGAGCCACTGCTCCTCCTTGATGCCGGAGAGACCTGACTCCGTGATGAGCACCGCGTTTGCGCCCATCTTGGCGGCCTGCTTGCGGAGATCTTCGTACAAGGCCTTGGTCTTCTTCTGCTTCCACCCGCTCGTGTTGAGCGATCCGATCTCCTCGAACGAGCGATCAGGACGAACCGTGAGCACCTGAACATCCCGCCACTTCGTGCTCCGGTATCTTGTCTCGCTCGTTCGGACCGCCGTCGTATTCGAGCAGCCAGGGACAGTGATGCAGCCGGCGAAGCACACGAAACACACCGCCGCGGCCGCCAACGGAGTTCGTGTCGTCATGGAGCGATTCCCCCAAAGGGCACGGTCAGTTCTGCAGCGGTTCACTGGTCAATCCACCTTCGGCAGCGTCAACCCCGTCTGATCCTGGTACTTCCCTGCCTTGTCCGCGTAGCTGATCGCGCACACCCGGTCGGCCTTCAGGAAGATCAGCTGGGCGATCCCCTCCAGCGCGTACACCTTGGCCGGCAGCGGCGTCGTGTTGCTGATCTCCAGCGTCACCTTGCCCCGCCACTCGGGTTCGAGCGGCGTCACATTCACGATCAGCCCGCACCGCGCATAAGTGCTCTTGCCCACGCAGATCGCCAGCACATCCCGGGGGATGCTGAAGATCTCCACCGTCTCGCACAGGGCGAACGAGTTGGGGGGGATGATCACATGGTCCGCCCCCTCAGCCGCCGTATCGACCTCCACCATGAACCGGTCGTCGAAGCGCTTGGGATCGACCACCGCGATGCCCCCGCCCCGGGGGCTGGGGGTGAAGATCTTGAACTTCGTGCCCACACGGATGTCGTACCCGTACGACGACACGCCGTAGGAAATCGTTCCCGGGCGCTTCGCCGGCTCGGCCAGCGGCTCGATCGTGATCAACTCGCGGATCTGGGTATCGCACAGCACGGCCATGGCCGTGACCTCCCGTCCGGGGCGGGGTGAACCCCGGTCCCGTCTCCCGCCGGGCGGCGTGCCCGGCGTGCCTTGCTCTCGGCCCCGTGGGGCCCCGACTCCCCGCGGGGTGAATGCCCCGCGTTCCCTCTGCCGCGGCCCCCCGTGACGCCGCATTTGCGGGCCAAAGCCCGCCGGTCCGGCCCGGGGTCGTCTCCGTCCGACGCCCGGGCAAATCGCGCGGCCTTCTCCGCATGGCCGCGCGGCGATCGCCGCCGGAACCGGGCCCACCATGGCCCGGCCGGTGTCCTTGCGTCGTGGGGGGCTCCTCGGTCCCCCCACGACGCCCGGATCAGCGATCCGCTCGAGTTCGATGCCGCGACCCCAACGACACGCCGCGACGCGTGCTCCCAATCCTCACGGCGGTCGCGCAGGCCTCCGGCCCCTCGACCTCCTTGGTCCCGGGGACGGCCCGGGACTCCGCCGCAAGGCATCTGATCCAGTTCTGGATAGCCGTCCTCATTCCCCCAGGCCTCCCAAAGCCCGATCAAAGTCGCCCCAAACCCCCTCGAATGTGGTCCCCGAAGAGGCCGTTCCTGCCGGCCCGACTGTGAACGGGCGTGGGCAGGACGGGCAGGATACCACAACACATCGTGCTGTCTAGTGGGTTCATCTACAATTTCCTGTGGGTGAAGCGTTGACATCCTGTCGATTGTGAGCAACACCCGGCAAATCTTGCAGTTGCGCGAGTAAGAAAAATGCCGAGTCTGCCCGGGGGGTGCCGGCGGGCCCGATCCCGCACGCCAAAATCCGGTGCGGGCGCGCTCGCGTACACTCTTGCCGGACGCGGAGGTTCGGGGGTGGGCGTGCGGGGGCGACCCGCGGCCCGGACGGACCGGCCTGAAGCACACGGGGCCCGCACACCACATGAAATCGACACGATCCATCGGCGCGTGGCGTCTGGCGTTGGCCTTGACCGCGGGGGCGTTCGCCGCCCTCGGCCCGCTCCACCTCGCTGGGTGCACCACCGGGAAGAAGGACAAGCCACGGGCCGTGCGGCCTGTCCTGCCGCCGCGGGATGTGCCCTCGGCGCTGCGGGGCGTGATCGCGAGCCAGGCCAGCATCCGGGGCCTGGAACCGACGCGGATCTCCGGGCTCGGGTTCGTCGTTGGGCTCAACGGCAGCGGCGGCGGGGTGCTCAACGACCAGGTCGCCTTCCACATGGAACGCGAGATGGGGCTGATGGGCGTCGGGCAGGGCGCCTTCGACGGCACGCCGTTCGAGGGCATGTCGCCGCGACGCCTGATCCAGAGCAAGGACACGGCCGTGGTGCTCGTGACCGCGTCGATCCCGCCCGGCGCGCCGCAGGGCTACCAGTTTGATGTCTTTGTTCGCGCGCTCAACGCCACCAGCCTCGAGGGGGGCAGGCTTTACACAACCGACCTGCGGCTCGGGCCCGCGGTGACCTTCGGGGGCCCGCAGGCGACCAAGGTCGGGGAGGCCAAGGGCAACATCTTCATCAACCCGTTCGCCGAGCCCGGGCAGGAGGACACCGTCATGAAGACGGTGGGCCGCATCCTCAACGGGGGCGTGATGACCGAGAGCCAGCGGCTCCGGGTCGTGCTCGACAACCCCTCGCACGGCCGGGCGAGGCAGATCGTCTCGGCGATCAACTCGCGCTTCCCGGAGCGCCCCGGCGACGATGGCCCGATCGCGCGGGGACGGGACGAGGCCACGATCGAGGTCAATGTACCCCGTTCGTACCTGGACAAGTCGGACGAGTTCGCGAGGATCCTGGCGCACATCCAGGTCGACCAATCGATGCCTCATGTTTACGCGAGGCGGTATGTCGATGCGCTCCGGAACGAACCCTACCTCGCCGAGCAGTTGAGCTGGGCGTTGCACGCGCTGGGGGACCCGGCCCTGCCGTTCCTGCGAGAGCTCTACGAACAGGGGGAGACGATCCCGAGGCTCGCCGCCCTGCGGACCGGGGCCCGATTGGGCGACCCTCGGGTGGCCCAGCCTCTGCTGAGCCTGGCCCGAACCGGGCCGGAGGGCACGCGGACCGACGCGATCGGCCTGCTCGGGCGCGTGGACGGGGGCCCGACGGTGGACGAGGCCCTCAAGCAGATGCTCGCCGAGTCGTCGCTCCCGGTGCGCGTCGCGGCCTACGAGGCGCTGGCCGAGCGGGCCGAGCGTTCGCGGTTCAGGAGCCTCGTCGAATTCGAGCGGTTCCGGGACGCGCCGGTCGGGATGCGGCGATCGGCCGAGCAACTCCGCAGCGCCGCGGAGACCAGCCTGCCCGCTGGGACGATCTACGCGGTCAGCCGGGTGCCCATGTACAACAAGTTCAAGCTCGACCGCGTGCCGGTGGGCGATCCGCTGATCTATGTGACCCAGCAGGGGACGCCCCGGATCGTGCTGTTCGGGCAGGATCTCGAGGTGCGCACCCCCTCGTTCGTGTCGGCGTGGTCGGACCGGCTGATGATGGTCGCCGAGACCCCGGACGCGACGCCCCGGCTCTACTACGAGGCGGTGCCCGGGCGTGGAATCCGGATGGACGCGGGGCGGTACGCCCCGGCCTACCAGACCGAGTTGGACCGCAGCGTCCCCGAACTGGTGGACTTCTTCGCCCGGGAGTGGACGCCCGATCAACAGTTGGTCGGCCTGGGCATGACCTATTCCGAGGTCGTCGGCGCCCTGCACGAGTTCTACAAGGCCGGGGCCCTCAACGCCGCCTTTGCGACCGAACGCGACCGCCTGCTGGCCGACCTTCTCGCGGCCGCGGCGGGGCAGGAGGTCGAGGTGCGGCCGGAGACGCCCGAGGACCGGACGGAGTTGGTGGTGTTCGACCAGCCGGAGCTCGAACCGGTCAGGCCCCGGCCGCTTCCGGGTGAGAAGCCCTCGCTGCTCGAGCCGATCGCCCCGCGTGATCCGGAATCGAAGAAGCGTTGACCTCGGCGGGCTGGCGTCCGGCGCGGGAGGTGTGTACGCTGAGCCGTCCGTCGGCAGGGAAGCCGGAGCGCACCGTCTGCCGGGCTGCGAGGCCAAGGCCCGATCGAATCGGCCCGACATGGAGGTTGAGGCCACGATGACCGATGCACAGAGCGTTGAAGTTGCCGCCAACCGCGTCGGCCCGGTCGCGGGCGATCACCTGACCGGGGCGCTGCGCCTGACGAGGCTGACGCTGAACGGGTTCAAGTCGTTCGCCGACCGGACGGTATTCACCTTCGACCAGCCGATCACCGGGGTGGTCGGGCCCAACGGGTGCGGCAAGAGCAACCTCGTCGACGCGATCAAATGGGTGCTCGGGGAGCGGTCAAGCAAGAGCCTGCGGGGCAAGGAGATGATCGATGTCATCTTCGCGGGCTCGGCGGGGCGCAAGCCGGCGGGCATGGCCTCGGTGACGCTCACCTTTGAGAACCCGCTCGACGAGCGGCTCGACGCGGTCGCCTCGCCGGACACCGAGGAGCCCGGGGCACCCACGGAGGGGGCCGCCGCGGACGCGGACCCCGGGGTTGACGCCTCCGCGCCCGACGCGGCGGAGGATGGGGGGACGGACGAGCCGACGGAGTCGATCCTGGACGACCGCCGCCGGATCAGGCGATCGCTGCCGATCGACGCGGACGAGGTCTCGGTCGAGCGCCAGTTGTACCGGGACGGGACGAGCAAGTACCTCATCAACGGCCGTCGGGCTCGGCTGCGTGACATCCGCGATCTGTTCCTCGACACGGGCATCGGCGCCGACGCGTACTCGATCATCGAGCAGGGCAAGGTCGATGCGATGCTGCTCGCCAGCCCGCAGGAGCGGCGGACGATCTTCGAGGAAGCGGCGGGGATCGCCAAGTACAAGCAGCGGCGGATCGAGGCCCAGCGGAAGCTCGACCGGGCCGAGGCGAACCTCGTCAAGACACGCGAGCAGCTCGATTCGACCGAACGCCGCCTCCGGATCGTCCGCGGGCAGGCGGCGAAGGCGAGACGCTTCCGGGAACTCGACACCGAATGCGCCGCGCTCCGCCTGGCCGTTGCGTTCGATCAGTACGACGAGGTCTGCCAGCGGCTGCTCGCGATGACGAGCCGGCTCCAGGCGCTGGAGGCCGATCGCGAGCGCTCGCACACGGAACTGGCCGAGTGCGAGGCGGCCCTGCAGGAAGCGGAGTTGTCGCACCAGGAGGCGATCACGGCGCTGCGTTGCGTGGACGACGCGGCGCGCGAGTCCGAGCACGCCGCGTCGGCCGCGACGCAGCGTCGCCAGATGGCCGAGCGCGCGATCGAGGAGGCCGAACGGCAACTCGCGATCGACCTCAACCGCCTCGAGACGGCGACGCAGCAGATCGAGTCGCTCCGGTCGGACCTTGTTGACCAACGGGAGAGCATCGCCGCGATCGCCGAGCGGGCCGCGGAGGCGGAACGCTCGCTCGACAGCGCCTCGACCGCCCGGGCCGCGGCGATGGAGGAGATCGCCGGCGTGCGGCACGAGCGTGAGCGGGCCCGAACCCTGCTTCACAGCATGGAGCGGGATCAGCAGAGCCTCCGCGCCGAGGCCGACTCGATCGCCCACCGCCTGGAAGAGCTCGCCAGCCAACGGGCGCGGCTCGCCGAGCGGCAGGCCAAGCTTGAATCGGACCACGCGGAAGCGAAGGCCGCTCACGAGCGGCTCGCCGCGGAGATGTCGGACCGCGAGTCGAGGATCTCGGGCCTTGAGTCCCGCTACGCCGCCCTCACGGAGCGGGGCGAGACGCTCGCCGGCGCCCGCAAGGAGCGGGCGTCACTGGTCGACCGCCTGAGCGAGGATCGCGCCGGGCTCGACGCGCGCCGAGCGACGCTGGGGGAGATGGTCCGGTCGCGTGCCGGCCTGGCGGAAGCCGCCAAGTGGGTCGTCGAGCGCCGAGAGCGTTCCGAGGGGTTCGAGGGTGTGCTCGCCCCGCTGGTCGAGCTGCTTGAGACCGACAGCGAGGACGCCTCGTCCGTTGAGGCCGCGCTCGGTGCGGATCTCCAGGCGGTGGTCACGCGATCGGTCGCGGCGGCGCCGACGGGGGCCGAACTGGCGAGCCTGCCCGGGCGGGTCCGGTTCCTCCCGCTCGCCGGCCTGACCCGAGACACGAGCGTCGACTTCGAGGCCGAGGATCGGCTCGCCCGGCTCCCGGCGTCCCGAGTGGCCAGCCTGCGCTCCCTGGTGCGCGTGCGGGATGGGTCGGCCGAGACCGGGGCGCTGCTGGACCGCCTGCTCGCCCGCACCTACCTCGTGGAAGACCTTGAGGCGGCGATGCTCCTGGCGGCGGGCCCGCTGGCGTCGCTGCGCGGCGTCCGGTTCGTGACGAGGGCGGGCGAGGTCCTGGACGAGACGGGCCGCGTCGACGCGGGCCCCGCGGGGGCCGATCAGGGCGGCGGGCTGATCCGCCATGCCGCCGAGCTTGCCGAGGTTGAGGCTCGTCTTGCCGGCGTGGCGTCGATGCTCGAGCTCGAACGGGGCGAGCTGGGCCGGCTCGATGAGGCCTGGGCCGAGGTCAACGGGCAGCGTGAGGAGGTCTCCGCCCAGCTCGCCGAGCAGCGGAGGGCACTCGCGGGCGAACAGGCGCGGTTCGATCGCGCCACGGCCGACCTGGCCCGCCTTGAGCGCGAGGCCGGCGTTGTCCGCGACGAGGCCTCCAAGGCCCACGCACGGGGGGAGGAACTCGGGTCGGCCCGGCAGGCTCGGCTCGACAAGGCGGGCTCACTCGACGGTCTCATCGCCGACCAGCGAGTTTCGCTGGACGCCGTCGCCTCGAAGCTCGGCGACCTTGAGGCCCGCGCGTCCGCCGCCGCCGAGCAGATGAGCGCCGCCCGGGAGGAATCCGGGAAGGCGAACGCGCAGCTCGACGGGGCCCGGCGCGAGCTCGCCCGCCTTGAACGCGCGCTGGAGGGCGCGGCCGAGGCCCGGGCCGAGCATGAGCGGCACGCCGCCCAGGCCCGGAGCCGGCACGAGCAGCACGGCGGAACGATCCGCGAGGCCGCGGAGGACCTGGCCCGCGCCGAGGCGTCGCTCGCCGAGTTGGGGGCCCGCCGGGGCGAGCTCGCCGAGGCCGTCGCCGCCTGCGACCAGACGCGGCAGGCCCGCGCCGAGTCGGCCACGAGGGCGCGCGAGCGTGCCCGGCTCGTCGAGCGGGACTGGCACGGCGTGGAGGCGACGCGGCGTGAGCTCGAGGTCAAACGCGAGGCGCTCGAGGAGCGCACGGGAGACGACCTCGGCGTGGACCTCGCCCGCGAGTATCTGGAGTACCGGGCCGTGATGGCCGATGGCACCGTTTCCCGCGTCGACATCCCCGACGCCCAGGCGCGGATCAATGTGCTCAAGGGCGAGATCGGCCGGCTGGGGCATGTGAACCTGGGCTCGATCGAGGAGGAGGGGCAGCTCACCGAGGCCGACGAGGGGCTCCGCGCCCAGCTCGCCGACCTCGACGAGGCCCGCCGCCGCCTGGCGGACCTCATCGCCCGGCTCAACGACGCGAGCCGGGAGCGATTCGGGGAGGTCTTCACGCTGATCCGCGAGAACTTCGGCGGGCCGGACGGGATGTTCCGCCGCCTCTTCGGCGGGGGACGGGCCGAGGTGAGGCTCATGGGGCTCGTCAAGGAGATCGAGGAGGCGGACGGCAGCATCCGCAAGATCGTCACCGAGGAGACCGACCTGCTCGAATCGGGCATCGAGGTCATCGCCAAGCCCCCGGGCAAGGAGCCCCGCTCGATCAGCCAGCTCTCGGGCGGGGAGAAGACGCTCACCGCCGTCGCCCTGCTCATGGCGATCTTCCGCTCGAAGCCCTCGTGCTTCTGCGTGCTCGACGAGGTCGACGCGGCGCTCGACGAGGCGAATGTCGGGCGGTACTGCAACACTGTCCGCGCGTTCACCGATCAGTCCAGCTTCATCGTCATCACCCACAACAAGCGCACCATGCAGATGGCCGACCACCTCTACGGCATCACGCAGCAGGAGCGAGGCGTTTCGAAACGCGTCAGCGTCCGCTTCGATCGCGTCGCGGCGGACGGGTCGTTCGAGGTTGAAAAGGCCGAGCCCGAGGCCGCGGAGCCCAGGGCCGAAGCGCCCCGGCCCGAGACGCCCCCTTCGGAGCCGTCGCGTCCCCGGCCCAGCGGCGGCCTCCGCCGGGCGCTGGCGAAGATGCAGGAAGAATCCACCGGCCCGGTCTCCGTCGAGGGCTGACCCGACGGACCGTTCAGGCGTTCGCCCCGTCGCGCGCCAGGCCGAACTTGCGGATCTTGTTGTACACCGTCACACGGTCGATGTGCAGCACCCTCGCGGCCTGGGAGATGTTCCAGTTCGTGCGCTCCAGCACCGCGAGGATGTGGCTCCGCTCGATCTCCTCGAGCGAACCGCCTTGCTCTGTCGGGGTGGCGGTGGCGCAGCGAGGGATGAGCGGGAGGTCCTCCGCCCGGATCGCGGGCGGATGCCCGACGACCATCGCCCGCTCGATCGCGTTGCACAATTCGCGCACATTCCCGGGCCAGGCGTGGTCCATCAGCCGGTCCATGGCCTCCGGGCTGACCTCGGTGATCCGACGGTCCATCTGCCTCGCGAAACGGTCGACGAAATGCCGGGCGAGCAGGGGGATGTCCTCCCGCCGATCCCGGAGCGGCGGGGCCTCGATCGTGAAGACATTGACGCGGTAGAAAAAGTCCTCCCGGAACCGGCCCTCGCGGACCGCCTTCGTGAGGTCCTCGTTCGTCGCGCAGACCACGCGGAAATCGACCCGCACGGTCTCGTGCCCCCCCACCCTGGTGAACGACTTCTCCTCGAGCACACGCAGCAACTCGACCTGCGTTTTGAGAGAGATCGCGCCGACCTCATCGAGGAAGAGCGTCCCGCCGTCGGCCAGCTCGAGCTTGCCCGGCCGGCGGTGGGTCGCCCCGGTGAACGCGCCCTTCTCGTGCCCGAAGAGCTCGCTCTCGAGCAGCCCCTCCGGGATCGCGCCGCAGTTCACGGGGATGATCGGGCGGTACCGCCTCGCGCTGTTCGCGTGGATGGCGCGCGCGATCAGCTCCTTGCCCGTCCCGCTCTCGCCCACGATGAGCACCGTCGCGTCCGTCGGCGCGACATGCCGGACGAGTTGCATCACCTTGCGGATCGCGGGGCTCTCCCCCACGATCTCGTCCACCGCAACAAGATCGTCGATGGTCCGCCGAAGCCGGGTGTTCTCCTCCGCGAGCCTCCGCTTCTCCACCGCCCGGGTCAGCAGGTGGCTCAGCTCGTCGGGGTCGATGGGCTTGGTGACATAGTCGAACGCCCCCTCCTTCAACGCCCGCACCGCGCTATCAACCGAGGCGTAGGCCGTCAGGAAGATCACCGGCAACGCGGGATCGATCCGGTGCAACGCCGCCTGCAGGTCGTGCCCGTCCATCCCGGGCATCTTGATGTCGACCACCGCCGCGTCGAACCGACGCTCCTCCGCCAGCACCAACGCCGCCTCCGCGTGCTCGGCGGGAACCGCGTCGAACCCGTCCTTTCGCAGCAATCGAGAAAGCGAGTCCCGCACGGAGAACTCGTCGTCGACGATCAGGACGGAAGGCTTCTGCCCGCTCATGCCGGGACCTCCTCCGGTTGCGCGGCGGCCCGCCGCCCCGCGTCCGCCCGCGTACGCGGCAGCCTGAGAACGAACACGGTCCCGACGCCCGGCGTGGACCGGACCTCGACCTCGCCCCCGTGGGCGTTCACCACGCCGTAGACCACCGCCAGCCCGAGGCCGACGCCGCTGGTCTGCCCCTTGGTCGTGACGAACGGCTCGAAGATGTGGGGAAGCAGATCCTCGGGGATCCCGACCCCGGTGTCCTCGACCTCGAGGCGGACCCACCCGGGGGCCTCGTCGCGCAGCCGCACCGAGAGCACCGCCTCGCGTCCCTGGTCGGGCGGCATCGCCTCGACCGCGTTCATCGCCAGCGCGAGCACCGCCTGCTGCACCTGGCCCTGATCGGCGACGAGCGTCGTGTCGCCCTCGAGGTACTCGGTCCGGAGCGAGACACGCCGCATCTCGAGGTGGTGGCGGATCAGCAGCAGGCTCCGCCGCACCACCGCGTTCAGGTCGATCGGCGCCATCTCCGAGGTCCCCCCCCGGGCGAACGCGAGCAGGTTCTTCACGATCTCGCCGCAGCGGACGCACTCCCTGTCCACCAGCCCCAGGTACTGCTCGAGCTCCTCACGGAGCGCCGGGTCGAGCGGCTGCTCGGCGAGTTCGCGGCGGACCAGCCTCGCGTAGGCGAGGATCCCGCTCAGCGGGTTGTTCAGTTCATGCGCCACCGTCGCGGAGAGCTTGCCCAGCGAGGCCATCGTCTCGACATGCACCATCCGCCGCTGGGCCTCTCGGAGCGCCAGCGTTTTCTCCTCGACCTTCTGCTCGAGCGTGCGCGACCAGGCGTCGATCTCCTCCCGCGCGCCCCGGAGGTCAGCCACCATCCGGTTGAACGACCGGGCGAGTTCCGCGAGCTCGTGCCGGCCCTCGACCTCGATGCGCGTGCCCAGGTCCCCGCCGGCAATCCTCCCGGTCCCCTCCCGCAGCCTGGCGACGGGCTCGTGCACCAGGCGGCGGATCACCAACGCCGACACCAGCCCGCTGACGACAATCAGCACACCCGTCGCCCCGAGCAGCTGCGTTCTCGCCCTGGAAATCGCGGCGTCGAACGGGTCCATCGAGAGTTCAACATCGAGCACCCCGAGCACCGGCGTCGACCCGACCGACCCGTGACACCCCGCCGTCGCGCACGCCGGCTCGTTCCGGATCACCGTCAGGCTCCGCTGCGATTCCCCCGCCGACGAGCGGCTCACCAGCGTGTGACCGCTCGCGACCAGCGGGCCGGTCGGCGTGCCACCCGGATGGCAGACCAGGCAGGTCGCGTCCTCCATCGCGAGCATTCGGCCCCGCTCCGCCGGGTCCGCGGCCAAGGCGATCCGTCCGTCCTTGCCGTAGATCCGGATCGCCGCGAACCCGGGTGACGCCCCGAGACGCTCGATCCGCGATTGGAGTTCCTCCATGCGGTTGAGCAACATGCCGTCGTGCGTCGCGCTCTCGATGAGGGCGGTAGAGCGCTCCAGATCAGCGGCGACAAACCGGGCGATCTGCTCGCGGGCCGCCCGGTACCCGAGCCACGCGTGGACCGCGAGCACCAGCGCCACCGAGAACGCCAGAGGAACCAGAAGGCGGAACTCGAGCGTGCGGGTAAGCCTGCGGAGCGTCCGGACCATGGGGCCCCCAAATCGGACTTCTATAGCCGAATTGTGACACCCGGGGTGTTGCGATTCAAGACACCGCGCGGAATATCTCATCACTTTCTGGCGGGGGGATCGCGGTTCTGCTGCCGATGCCGCCCGATCGAATCTGGCTCACCGGTTGCAACGCCGCCTTCGTGCGACCCCCAACGGTCGCGGAAGGACCCCGGTGCGGCGTTGACCACGGCACTCCCCATCCTCGGGCCCCCCAAGGCCGAGACTTGCATCTGGATGGATGCGGGCGTGCTCGCGTTCCGTTTGTGCGACCGGGGGTTCGCGTGCGAACGGTGCCCGCTCGACGCAGCCCTGCGGGGTGATCCGCGCGTCGAGATCTTGGAGACCGGCCCGGAGCAGCGATCGATGGCCGACTGGGATTTCCCGGGAGACCGCCTGTACACGGCCGGCCACCTCTGGGTTCAGCCGGTCAGGAAGGGGCTTGTGCGCACGGGGCTCGACGCGGCGGCGAGCCGGCTCCTCGGCGCGGTCCAGGCCGTCTTGGTCGAACCGGGGGGCGAGCATCGCGCCCGCGGCGACGCGTTCGCCACGCTCGCCCTTGAAGGCGGGCCGCTCCCCCTCGGCATGCCGGTCGCCGGACGGATTCGCCGCACCAACGAGGCGGTGGAAAGCGCGCCCGGGCTGCTGACAGCCGACCCCTACGACGCGGGATGGCTCGCCGAGATCGACGCCACCCGCACCGCCTGGCCGGTCGGGCTGATGAAGGGCCCGGTCGCCGCGGAGCAGGCGGCGATGGACTGGCGGATCGCCTGCAGACGGGCGGCGTTCCGCCTGCTTGCCGTGGCGAGCGGCCCCGAGTTGCCTCACCCCGGGTCGGCCGGGGCGCTCTCACGGCTGCTTGGCCCGGCACGCTCGCGAGAGCTGGCGGTCGAGTTCGTCCGCTGAGGTGGAGCCCTCCGTGTTGAAGTTCCTGCCAGATGTGATGAAAGCCGCAACACCTCGGGTGTCGGGAATCTCAACACGCCCCGCGAGCCATCGCCCCAGAGCCGCCGCCACGGGGCCTCGGAGGGCCTCTCGGACTGGTCCAGCAGTTGCAGAAGGCATGGGGCCGGGGCACGGCCCCGGCACCGGAATGAAGGAGTCGAGCATGGCACACCACAGCACCCATCCGCGGCATGAGGTCGCAGAGGCCGTCTCGCTCGCGGCGCTGGGGATCTCCCTTGCGATCGTCCTTCCGCTGCTCGGGATTGCCTTCATGGCGTTCCGTGCGGCGGCGCTGGTCGGGGTGATCGGGGCGGCGCTGCTGGCCGCTGGCGGCTGGCTGCTGCTGGCCAGGCACCGCGAGATGAAGCGGACGCGGTGAGTGACCCGGGGACGGCACTTCGAGGAGGCGTGTCGATGAACGGTTCGTGGACAGAAAAGGGAACGGCGCCCCGGGCAGTGGTCGAGGGCGTGCGCACCACCCGCCGGAACTTCGTGCAGTTGACCGTGGGGCTGGCGGCGGCGACGGTCTGCGGATCGGCGTCCGCGTCCGAGCGCACCCACGCCGCCGGGCTCGACGCGGACCGGATGGGGGTGCTGGTCGACCTGACCCGCTGCATCGGCTGCCGCCGGTGCGAATGGGCCTGCGCCGACGCGAACGACAACCCCCACGGCACGCTGGAGGAGTGCGACGACCAGAGCGTCTTCGACGCGACAAGGCGGCCGACCGCCGACCAGCACTGCGTCATCAACCGCTCCGACGCCACGGGCGACACGGGCGGCCCGGTCTTCACCAAGATCCAGTGCATGCACTGCGAGCATGCGCCCTGCGTCTCGGCCTGCCTGGTCGGGGCGATGCGGAAGGACCCGTCGGGGCCCGTGTACTACGACGCCTCGCGCTGCATCGGGTGCCGCTACTGCATGATGGCCTGCCCGTTCGAACGGCTGGCGTACGAGTACTCGAGCCGGCTGACCCCGCGGGTCCGCAAGTGCGAACTCTGCCGGCACCGGACCGCCGAGGGGCTGGTCCCCGCCTGCGTGGAGATCTGCCCGGTCGAGGCCCTCCAGTACGGGAAGCGCGACGACCTGCTGCGGATCGCCCACCAGCGGATCGCCAGGGACCCGGATCAGTATGTCCACAAGGTCTACGGCGAGACCGACGGCGGCGGGACCTCCTGGCTCTACCTCTCCAAAGCCCCGTTCGAGGAACTCGGGTTCCCGCGACTTGCCCAGCGCAGCCCGGCCGAACGGACCGAGGGCATCCAGCACGGGGTGTTCAAGGGATTCGCCGCCCCGCTGCTGCTCGGGGCGCTGCTCGCGACGGTGAACAAGGTCTCCCACCGAGGGGGTGAATCGTGAACGCATCGACGGCCGTCCATCTCGCCCACCCGCACGGCCCGCCCCCGGGCTGGACCAGGCCCCGGTACTTCACCCCGGGCACCTGGGTCGTGGCCGCGGTCGCCGCGGCCGGCGTGCTCGTGCTGCTCTACCGCTTCGCCTTCGGTCTGGGCGCGACGACGAACCTCAGCAACGCCTACCCGTGGGGCATCTGGATCGGGATCGATGTCGCCTGCGGCGTCGCGCTCGCGGCGGGCGGGTTCACCACCGCCTTCCTCGCCCACATCCTCCACCGCGAACGCTACCACGCCCTCGTCCGGCCCGCGCTGCTCACCGCGATGCTCGGGTACACCTTCGTGGCGCTCGGCGTGATGACCGACCTCGGGCGTTTCTGGGCCATGTGGCATGTCATGCTCCCGTGGATGTGGCAGCCGAACTCCGTCCTCTTCGAGGTGGCGATCTGCGTGATGTGCTACCTCTCGGTGCTCTACATCGAGTTCGTCCCCGTCGTCTGCGAACAGCTCGCGGGCAGGGTCAACCTCCCGGGGCCGGCGCGGGCCCTCAACGCCCCGCTCAACTGGGCCCTGCGCCTCGCGGACCGGACGCTCGACCGGTTCATCACGCTCTTCGTCATCCTCGGGATCATGCTCTCCTGCATGCACCAGTCCTCCCTGGGCACGCTGATGGTGATCGCCCAATCCAAACTGCACGAACTCTGGCAGACGCCCGCCCTCCCCCTGCTCTTCCTGCTTTCGGCCTTCGCCGTCGGCTTCCCCATGGTCATCTTCGAGTCGATCATCGCCCACCGCTCGTTCAGGCTGCCCGGCGAGCGGGCCCTGCTCAGCGACCTCGCCCGCTTCATCCCCTTCACCCTCGGGCTCTATCTCGCCGTGAAGGTCATGGACCTCGTCACCCGCGGGCAGCTCGGGCGGGCCTTCGCCGGCGACTTCGGGAGCATCGTCTTCCTCACCGAGGTCGGCCTGGGCGTGGTCGCGCCGTTCCTCATCTTCCTGAACGACCGCCTCCGCTCCCGGACGCGCTGGCTGTTCATCGGCGCCACGCTCGTCATCGCCGGCGTCGTGATGAACAGGCTCAATGTCTTCCTCATCTGCTACACCCCGCTCGAGCACGGCGCGGCCTACTCGCCCGCATGGACCGAGATCGCCGTCACCGCGGGGTTCATCGCCCTGACCGTCCTGATCTATCGCTTCGCCGCGATGAACCTGCCGGTCATCGAGCAGATGCCCCCCGCCCACGCCCGCGCCGCCGCGCCGCCCGCCCCGGGGCCCGCTCGGCTCATCGAGGCCAGGCGTTTCGGGCCCGTCGCGCTCGACGAGGTGCACCTCGAGCCGGCCTTCCCGTGGGACAGCGACCACACCAACGACGCGGGCCTCGTGCTGGCCGGGAGGGAGGAATCATGATCGCCTCGCTGGCCATCCTGCCCCTGACCCTCGCGCTCGCCGGGGGCGGGCACATGCCCCCCGTCCCGCCCGATCTGGAACGCGCCGAACAGGGCCCGGTTCAGGTCGTGCTCGACAATGTCCCGGGATGCTACGGGTCGGTGAGCTTCGACCACCGGCTGCATGTCGAGATGACGACGATGACCGAGGGGTGCGCCGTCTGCCACCACGATGTCCGCCACGGCGGCGAGGTGCAGCCCTGCCGCGCCTGCCACGAGCCGGGTTCCGCGGCGGTGACGAACGACCGCCCCGGACTCAAGGGCGCCTACCACCGCCAGTGCCTGGGCTGCCACCGAGACTGGGCCCACGAGAACGCCTGCGGGCTCTGCCACCTCGACGCCGCCGGGGTCCACGCCTCACCCACGCGGGTCCTCGAACTGCTCGCCTCGCTCGGGCCCACCAAGGAGGCCCGCGACACCTATGTCTACGAGACGGCCCACGAGCCCATGCCCACCGTCACCTTCCACCACACCGACCACGCCGAGGTCTTCGGCCTCGGTTGCGTCGACTGTCACAGCGGCTCATCCTGCGCCGACTGCCACGGGTCGGGTTCGGCCCGCCCCGTGGTCAGCCGTGAGGACACCTGCCTGCGCTGCCACGAGCGGGACCGGTGCATCACCTGCCACGGGCTGGCCCCCAAGCCCCGGTTCAGCCACAGCACCTGCGCCGGGTGGAGGCTCCGTTCCGGCCACGCCGAGCTCGCCTGCGACGCGTGCCACGGCGCCCGGCAGATGCCGACCCGACCCGAGTCGTCGGCCTGCGCCGCCTGCCACGGCGCCGAGACCGGGGGCGTCTTTGATCACGCCGCGATGACCGGAGTCGTTCTCTACGGCGACCATGCGCTCTTCGGTTGCGTCGAGTGCCACGCCGCGGGAAGCACCGAGCGGGCCACCTGCACCGCCTGCCACGCCGACCAGCCCGTGCGTGGGTTCAGGTCGGTCGGAGAGCTCGGCGGCATCGTCCACCAGGTCCCCGCGCACTGAGCTTCGCCCACGCGTTCAGGCGAAGATGATGTAGAGCGCGATCGTGATGACGACGACCGCCGCCCCGCCCACCCGGGCCGACCTTGAGGGCCTCAGCTCGATCGAGCCCTCCTGTGGGAGTGTGACCGCCTCCTTCAACGGCTTGAGCGCCGTGAGGATCGCCAACGCCACGGAGATCGTGATCACCACCAGCGCCGCCCGGTTCAGGAAGTTGTTGAACACGAGCCCGGCGAGCGAGTCATCCGCGAAGTGGCCGCGATCGGCGACCTGCGCGAACGCGAACGCGAGCACGGGGCTGAGGACAAGCCCGAGCACACCGGCGATGCGTGGGGCACGCGGGACGAACAGCCCGAAGAGGAAAATCGTCAGAATCCCCGGGCTGAGGTAGGTCTGCAGGCTCTGGATCGCGTTGAACGCACCGCCCAGATCGGGGTTGTTGAAAACCGGAGCGATCAGGCAGCCCAGCACCACCGCCACCGGCACGCACACGCGCCCCATGAGCACGGTCTGGTGCTCGGTCGCGTTGGGCTTGAGGAACCGCTTGAAAATGTCCATCGTGAAGATCGTCGAGGCCGCGTTGAGCATCGACGCGAGCGAGCTCACCACCGCCCCCATCACCGCCGCGATCACGAACCCCTTGAACCCCGGGCCCGCGAGGAGCGAGACGAGAATCGGGAACGCGTCGTCGTAGTCGTACCCGACCAGCGCGCCGCCCATGCGCGCGTCTGAAGCCGGCACCGACGCGACGGCGTGGTCGTTCGCGTTGGCGAGGGCCTCGCCCGGCGACCACGGCTTGCGGTCCTCGGGGTCGATCCCGCCCTTCTTCGACGCGCCCGCGTCGAGCGCCTCCGCCTCGGCCACGCCGGTCTGCGCAAGGTTGTACGCGAAGATCGTGCGGGCCAGCTCCGGCTGGCGGTCGGCGAAGTCGCCGTTGAACTTGTACACGCTGCCCGCCTCGCCCGGCGCGGTCGCCGCGAGCATCTCCGCCGTGATCGCGAGCAGCTGCTCGGAGGTCATCCCAGGGGTCGCCCGGCCGCTGCCCTCGGCGATCGCGAGCCGCACCGACTCGGGGAGTTCGATCCCCGCCGTCCTCGAGAGCTCGAGGAGCACGGGCCTGTTGTTCGACGCGTCGCCGTCGATCCGGTCGGCCATCTCACCCGAGTAGAGCGTAAAGGCGATGATGCCCGGCACGCAGACAACAAACGGGATGATCAGCTTCATCGCCGCGGCGAACACGATGCCCTTCTGCCCCTCGGCGAGGGACTTCGACCCGAGCGCCCGCTGCATGATGTACTGGTTCAGGCCCCAGTAGTAGAAATTCGGGATCCACAGGCCGATGACCAGCGCGGTCCATGGGATGACCGAGCTCGTCCAGGGCAGGAACATGTGCATCTTCTCGTCTTTGAGAACGCCCAGACGCTCGGCGAGCCCGGCCGTCTCGTCGAGCCCCATCGACGCGGCGACCTGCGCGGCGTCGTTCATCCCCAGCTCGGGCTTCGGCTCGCCGAGCGCCCCCAGCGCAAGCCAGGTGATCACGGCCCCGCCCACGATCAGGGCCGCGCCCTGGATCAGGTCCGCCCACGCGCACGCCTTGAGCCCGCCCGCGGCGACATAGACCCCCGCGGTGATCCCGATGACCCAGCAGAGAACCGCGATGTCGTCCAGCGGGTAGATGAACCCGATATCCGTCGAGGCGATGGTGATATAGGGGTCGAGGAACTTGGCCCCGAGGTAGGTCACCAGCGAGATGTTCACGCTCACCAGCATCACGACCATCAGCAGGCTCATTACGGTCCGCGCAACCGGGCTGAAGCGGAACTCGAGGAACTGCGGGATCGTGTAGATCCCGCTGCGGAGGAACATCGGGAGGAAGAAGAAGCCGACGCAGACCAGCGTGATCGCCGCCATCCACTCGTAGCTGGCGATCGAGAGGCCGATCTCCCCGTTCGCCGCCGCGCCGGACATCCCCACCATCTGCTCGGCCGAGATGTTCGCGGCGATCAGGCTGAACCCGATGAGCGGCCAGGTCAGCCCCCGCCCGGCGAGGAAGTAGTCGCTGCTCGTGTCCTTCTCGCCCCGACTCTTCCAGAGCCCGATCGCCACGACCGAAAGGGCGAAGATCGCGAAGACGACAAGGTCAATGGCGTGCAGTTCCACGGGGCGTCTCCAGTTAATCGCGTAACTCGTCAGCCGGACCGCCGGATCCTACCGCCAACCCATCCCCCGGTGCAACCGGACCCATTCAACGCCCCGCCCGACTGGAGCCCGGAACGGCTATTGTCCCGGAGATGTGGCTGCCTGGGCTCGTCCTCCGCCCGGGGTTCCCGGCGGAGTAGACATGGCAACGACTCTCAGAGACATCGCGGCCCGGGTTGGCACCTCCGAGGCCACCGTTTCCCTGGTTCTCAACGGCCGCCAGTACCACCGCGTCTCCAAGGCCATGCGGGAGCGGATCGAGCGGGTCGCCCGGGAGCTGGACTACCGCCCCAACCGCCAGGCCCAGCTCCTTGCCGGTGGGCGGACCATGACCGTCGCCCTCCTGGTCAACCGCCTGCTGAACCAGTTCTTCGCCGAGTACCTCAGCGTCATCGAGTCGAAGCTCTCGGCCCGCGGGTTCCACGCCGTCCCCTTCGAGACCCTGAGCCGGGCCGACCGCGCCGAGGAACTCCTCGGCATGATCGACCAGCGGCTGTGCGACGCCATCATCGCCCTGGAATACACGGGCGATCCGGAGAAGGCGCGGGAACGCCGGGAGGGGTTCCCGCTCGTCGTCCGCGCCGAGCAGTTCGGACGCCGCGCCGACAGCACCGGGGCCGCCGGCACGGTCTTCGTCGACTACGAGCCCGCAACACGGCATCTGTTCGAGACGCTCCGCGGCTCCGGGGCCCGGCGGATCGGGCTGCTCTCCGACACCCGCCACGACCTGAACCTCCCCGCCCCCCAGCGATCCGCACGAGCCGAGTCCCAGCGCCAGATCCTCACCGAGCTCGGCCTGTTCTCCGACCCCTCGCAGTGCGTCTCGCTCTCCCAGGAGTCCGACCTCGGCGCGTGGGCCCGGGCGACCGAGGCCCTGCTCACCCGTGACCCCGCCATCGACTGCCTGCTGGTCCACAACGCCACCGTTACCCCGGCGGTGCTCCACCAGATCGCCGCTCTCGGCCGACGCGTCGGCGAGGACATCGCCCTGGCGACCTACGACGACCCCATCTCCGCCAAGTGGCTCGGCAACGGGCTCACCGTGGTCCGCGAGCCGATCGAGACGGTCGCCGAGGCCCTGGTGCAGAAAACGCTTGACCGCATCGACGGCAACGCCGAGAGCACCGACGCCCGGTTGGAAGCCGAACTGGTGGTCCGGGGCTCCTCACGACTCAGCCGATAACCCCCCAAAATCGGTGACACCTCCGTCACGGGGTGCGATGCAAGACGACGGCGAGTTAATCGTTTGATATATCGAGGCCCTTCCGTTATGGTCTGAGTCGGCCCGTGCCGAGGAAGTGAGTCGGGATGTCGATCGGTGCACCCTCCCATCTTGGGCTCTCCCGCTTCTCCCCCGCCGAACGGGCCGCCGCACAGTTCCGGGAGACCTTCGGCTGTTCCCCGGCCGCGATCGCCTTCGCACCCGGGCGCGTCAATCTGATCGGCGACCACACCGACTACTGCGAGGGCCTGGTCTGCCCCGTGGCGCTCGCCGAGGGGTGCGCCTGCGCCATCGGGCCCCGGGACGCCGAGCTCGCGGCCGTGTCCGCTGAACTCCCGGGGAACCCGATCGTCGGGGCCACGCGCCCGATCACGCTCGGCGACCTGGCGGACCAGCCCTCGTGGTTTCGGTATGTCGCGGGCACCTACGAGATGATGCGTTCCCGTTTCGCCCCGGGCGCCGGCGGGGTGAACATCGCCGTGGCGAGCGATGTGCCCCCGGGGAGCGGGCTCTCGAGTTCGGCCTCGCTCGAAGTCTCGATCGCGACCGCGCTCGAGGCGCTCTGGGCGCTCACCGTCGACCCGGTCGCCAAGGCCCTCGCCTGCCAGGCCGCCGAGCATCGCTTCGCCGGCGCGCCCTGCGGCATCATGGACCAGATGATCTCGGTGCTGGGCCAGCCCGAACGGGCCCTCCGCATCGACTGCCGCGATTCGACGACCCACGCCGTCCCCCTTCCGCCGACCGATCTGGCGTCGTTCGTCATCTTCGACAGCGGTGTGACCCACGCCAACGACGACGGCGGGTACGCCGAGCGCCGGGCCGCCTGCGAGACCGCGGCCCCCAAGCTCGGCGTCCGCTCGCTCCGCGACCTCCGCCTGTCCGATCTCGCCTCGCTTCACCCTTCGCTCAACGAAGCCGAGCACGACGCCGTTCGGCATGTCGTCTCCGAGAACGCCCGCGTCGAGGCGTTCTCGAGCCTGCTGCCCGCGATGCGGCTGGCGGACGCCGGCTCGCTGATGAACGAGAGCCACCGCTCCCTCTCCGAGACCTACCGCGTCTCCTGCCCGGAGGTCGACGCCCTCGTCCGTGTGACCCAGGCTCAGCCCGGGGTTGACGGGGCGCGGATGACCGGCGGGGGCTTCGGCGGGTGGATCGTCGCCCTCGTCCGCTCCGCGGAGATCGACGAGGTCGTTGCCGCCGTCACGCACGCCTATGCCGCCGAGACCGGGATCGAGACCGCACACCGCGTGGTCCGTGCCGGCCGCGGCGCCCGGATCATCCGCTGAGGCACGGCCGGGCGGCAGCCGCGCTCTTCACCCGCGGTCCGTGCCGAACCTGAATTCCATGAGGTGGCGATACACCTGCCCGGGCCGCAGCACCGGGGCGATCCACCCGGGCTTGTTGACCGCGTCCGGAAAGCACTGCGTCTCGAGACAGAACCCCGCGTGCCGCCCGTACCGAGCCCCGCGCTTCCCGCGGCTCGAACCTTCGAGGAAATTGCCCGTGTAGAACTGCACGCCCGGCTGGTTGGCCAAGAGCTCGAGCACACGCCCCGACCTCGGCTCAAGAACCCGTGCCACCGGCCGGAGCGAACCCGGGTCCCCGTCAACAACGAAGTTGTGGTCGTATCCCGGGGGATCGCCGCCGAGCGTCGCGAGATCACGGCCGATCGGCTTGGCTCGCGTGAAATCGAACGCGGTGCCCGCCACGGGCTCGATCGCCCCCGTCGGGATCATCGAGCCGTTCACCGGGGTGTACCGGCTCGCGTCGAGGTGCACGACATGCCCGAGGATCGACCCCGAGTCGTGCCCCGCGAGGTTCCAGTACGCATGCTGGGTGAGGTTGCACAGCGTCGGGGTATCCGTCGTCGCCTCCATCGCGATGATGAGCCGGTTGGCTTCGGTGAGCGTGTAGGCCACCGACGCCCGCAGTTCGCCCGGGTACCCCTCCTCGCCGTCCGGGGAGACCCGGCTGAAGCGGATGGACGCCCCGTGCTCGGCCTCGACCCGCTCGGCATGCCATGCGTGCCGATCGAACCCGCGCACGCCCCCGTGAAGATGGTTCGGGCCGTTGTTGATCGGTAGCCTGAACTCCCTCCCGTCCAGGCAGAACCGGCCCTCGGCGATGCGGTTGCAGCACCGCCCGGCGATGCACCCGAGGTAGGCCGTGTCGTGCTCGTAGGCCTCTTCGGACTCAAGACCCAGCGCGATGTCGGCCAGATCGCCGTGCCGATCCGGCGCGTGCACCTCAACGATGCGTGCCCCGAACCCGCTCAGGCGCACAATCAGCCCGCTCGCGTTCTCCAGCGTGTGCACGACTCACAACTCCTTCACTCGCCGGGCAGACGCCGCGGGACCATCAACGGACAGGCGACCCACGCCGGGCGAGCATATCCCCCACCCCGCGCACAGGCATCAGCACGAACGCCACGCAGTGCGGCTCCCGCTTGAGCCGGTACCGAGGCTTCTCCCTCGCGCCCCACGAGTTGTCGCCCCCCACTCCCATCGTCGCCGTGTCAAGGGTCAACCAGGTGAACGGCGAACGCTCCATCTCGTGCGCATATTTGGCGAGCTCGATCTCCTCGGTCGGGTACGGCAGAGCGCTGAAGGTGATCGCCTGCTCGGGCACCGAGCACCCCGCGGGGTCGGCCAGCACCCCGAGCCCGGAGCCGTCCTCACCGGAGAGCACGAGCCAGCGCGTCGAGACATGCGTGCCCGTCTCCTGAGGCTCGGAGTACGGGAAGTACTCCGCGTCGACGGTGGAGGTCCAACGCCCCAGCGGCAGTTCGTCACGGTCCCACACGGTCTCCTCAGGGCCCGGGCCGTACCAGGTCAGCCCGCCGAGCGAACGGTCCACGCCGCACCGCAGCCCGAACCGGGGCAACTCCCCCGCGCCCTGTTGCTCGGGCTGCCCCATCGCCGCTTCGACATGGACCTCGCCCGACGGACGCACGGTGTAGGTCACCGCATAGGACGCCCCGACCGCCCGGAGCGTCCCCCGCGCCCGGACCACCGCGTTGCCCGCCCCGTCGGACTCGGCGGTCACCTCGTCGCACACCCAGGAAGGCCCCGCCCCGCGCCACGCCCCCTGCCTCGAGGGCATCCGGTTGCCCCGGTCGTTGTCCACCGGCGCCCGCCAGAAGTGCGGCTCGAACGGGTGCGCGAGAAGCTCGCGTTCGCCGTCCCGGAACGACTGCAGCATGCCGGTCCGCGCGTCGACCGTCACCGCGAAACCTTGCCCGTTCGACACGACCACGCCCTCCGCGGTGCGCTCGATCACGCACGCCCCGCCCGCCTGGACAGACACCCGCCCGAGCGACTCGGCCGGGAGAACGAACTGGTTCCAGGCGACCTCGTGCCCCGCGGGCACCGTCGCCGTCGCCTCCCGGGTGAGCCAACGCACCGTCAGCACGCGCTCCTGCCCCGCGGGGGTGCGGAGTTCCTTCGGCAAGTCGAGCGTCACCCGCCCGGTCTCCCGCGGCGCCAGACGCGGGGCTTCGAAGCGCCCCGATGCGACGGTCTCGCCGTCCGAGGCGATCTCCCACACGCCGCCGACCGCATCGCTGAGCGTGAGGTGGTCGTACCAGCAGGTCACATCCAGCACGCCCGAAGCCGCGTCCACCGCCTCGCACAGCACCGGCTGCATGGCGTGCTTGATCGCCCCCATCGCCGGCTTCGGGCGACGGTCGGCGTTCACGACCCCGTTCATGCAGAAGTTGTCGTCGTTGTACACCCCCGGCGGCTCGAAGAAGCCCCCGTAGGCCAGGAAACGCCCCGTCCCCCCGGGCTCCCGCTCCCGAACCGTCTCGGGCGCGAGCCGGACCCGGGCGACCAGCCCCTCCGGCTCGGCCCGGGCGTCGGCGATCTCCGCCTCGGACAGCGCCCGGCTGTAAACACGGGCCTCGCGGATCAGCCCGTCGAAGTCGCGTCCGGGGATCTGGCTGTTGTGCCCAACGGAGAGCGGGTACGCCGTCGCCGGGATCGACACCGGCCCGATCTGCTCCCGAGCCACCAGCGCCCCATCGATGAACAAGGAAAGCGACGAGCCGTCGTACACCCCCGCGATCCGACGCTCGGACCCGTTGAAGGACGGGCCCCGCGCGGCCGAGACGCTCCGCCAGCTGGCGCCGTCGAACACGAAGAACTCGAGCGCCCCAGCGGGATTGACCTTCAACGCGTACTGCTGATCGCCCTTGCCGATGATCTGCTGGTGGTCGCCCCGCCCCGAGCCCCCACCCTCCACCGCCTCCGTCGTCACCCAGGCTTCGAGCGTCAGCGGGCCCGTGATGTTGAACCCGGCGTCGTTCCCAACTGTCAACCGCCCGCTCCCGCCGGATTCGCCGACCTTGCCGTTGAATCGCAGCGTCCTGGCGGGCAATTCCGCCTCGACCTCGAGCACCGCGGGTACCGGCGTGAAGATCCCCTGGTCGCACCAGTCCCAGATGAACCCACCACCCAACCGATCGTGGGCGCGGAACAGATCCCAGTACCAATCAAAGTTGCCGTTCGAATTCCCCATCGCGTGCGAGTACTCGCACAGGATCAGCGGCTTGGCGAGGTCCCCCTCCTCCGCGTACTTGCGGATCGCCTCGGGGCCGGCGTACATCGGCGCGACGATGTCGGTGTTCCCGTCGCGATCGGCCGCCCGCTCGCTCTGGATCGGTCGCGTCGGATCGAACCCCTTGCCCCACAGGTAGCAGGCCGAGACCGCGACGCCGTCGCCCATCTCGTTCCCGAGCGACCACGACACCACGCTCGGGTGGTTCCGGTCGCGGATGACCATCCGCTGGAAGCGGTCCAGGTGGGCCGCGGTCCATTCGGGGCGGTTCGCCAGCGTCTTGTCCGGCTCGTAGCCGATGCCGTGCGACTCGATGTTCGCCTCGTCCACGACATACAGCCCGTGCTCGTCGCACAACTGGTACCAGACCGGGTGATTCGGGTAGTGACAGGTGCGCACCGCGTTGAAGTTGTTCGCCTTCATCAGGCGGATGTCCTCGAGCATGCCCTGCACAGTGACCGCGTGCCCCGTCTCCGGGTCGTGCTCGTGCCGGTTCACGCCGCGCATCAGCACCGGGCCGCCGTTGACGAGGAACCTCCCGCCGGCATCGATCGAGACCTCGCGGAACCCGACCCGCTGCGGGATGACCTCGATCGGTGCGCCGTCGGCCACGATCGAGATCAGCAGGGTGTAGAGGTTCGGCGTCTCCGCGGTCCAGAGCGCAGGCCTGTCAACCGACAGCGCCGTGTGCGCCCGCGTCGGGCTGCCGACCTCGAACGGCACCCTCTTGAGGGTGCGCTCGGCGACCGTCCGCCCCGCGCTGTCGATCAGTTCAAAGTGGATGTCCGGCCGCGCGCCCCCGTCCGCGGCGGGGTGAGGTGAGTACTGCGCCCCGGTCAACTCGACCATGAGCGACGCCGACCCGTCGTCGTGCAGGTCCGTGCGCACGCCGAAGTCCCGGATGTGCACGGGCGGGGCGCTCCACAGCAGCACATCGCGGTACAGCCCGCTGAGGCGCCAGAAATCCTGGTCCTCGAGGTACGAGCCGTTGCTCAGGCGGTAGGTCTTGACCGCTAGAGTATTGACGCCCGCACGCAGGGCGCCCGTGACATCGAACTCCGCGGAGGCTCGCCCCCCCTCGTTGTACCCGATGCGCTCGCCGTTGACCCACGCCTCGACCGCGCTCGCGGCCCCCTCGAAACGAAGGAAAACCCGCCGACCCTCCCACTCGGCGGGGACCTCGAACTGGCGGCGGTAGCAGCCAACCCAGTTCTGGTCCTCCGGCACAAACGGGGGTTCGGCGGGCTCGAAGTGGTACCGGATGTTCGTGTAGTTCGGATAGCCGAACCCGTGCATCTCGATATTGGAGGGCACCGGGAGCGTCGTCCACCCCGTCCCCTTGCTCGGGCGGTACGCGGGGTCCCAGAAGTTCTCCGGGGCCTGCGAGGGCGTGGGCGCGAATGCGAAGTCCCATTCCCCGTTCAGGCTCCTCACATTCGGAGAGCCGAGGTACCCCGCGGGCGTCGCCCCCGCGAGGGCCGAGGCCCGGTCGTCGAAGGGGAACGCGAAGGCCCGGGGCTCTTCCCGGTTCTGGTGGAGCACGCTCAAGTTGTTCCAGACCGGCAGCACGGCTGCCGCGTCGAGTTGGCAGCCGAGCAAGACGAGGGCGGCACACGCGGCGGCGAGCAGGTGTCTGGTCATCGTGAGATTCTCTCGTGGGGAACGGACGCGGGGCGGCCTACGGCCCGTGAAAGCACAGTATGTCAAACGCTTGACTTCTCGTCAAGAAGTGTGCCCCCGGCTCGGCGGACCGGCTCGGGCCGTCAGAACTGAACGGCGACTGTTCCGGCTTCCTCGCGGGCGGCGCTCGGCACCAGGCCGGTGAGCACCCGCTCAGGGCCGGGCTGGCCCGAAACCTTCACGGTGTACACCGACTGGGCGAAGACATGCGGCTGGACCCGGTTCCCCTTGATGCGCAGGGTGTAGACGGTTTCGCCCGAGCGTTCATCGACGACCTGCACGACCGGGTCGGTCAGGCCGTCGACGGTGATTTCGGGGAGATAGGCGTGGGGCGTGCGCGCGTATTGGTCCATCTGGGTCATCGTGACAGGCCAGCCTTCGTAAGGCCTGGCGTCGGGCGAGATCGCGTCGGCCATGCGCGGCCAGACTTCATAGGTGATCGTGCGCGCGTCGGTGTCGAAGATCACCAGGCCGTAGCCCTCGGCACGCGGTCCCCAGTGGTTGCCGTCTGGGGAGGTATGGACGATCCGGTCCGGATCGGGGTTGACATAGGCGAGCATGGTGATCTTGTTGCCGAACCCGTCGAGATAATCGCCGAGATTCGGGAGTTCGCCGTCGATCGGGCGGACGGGCGGCTCGATCGGGTCCCACCAGCGGACATAGTAGTTGACGATAGAGGGACTTACGAAGGAGACGCCGCTGTCGCGGAACTCGTTGACGCCGTGATGCACGAGGGTGGCGATGTGCTGGTCGCCTGCGAGCATGGTGGCGAAGGCCTTGCGGATCGTGACGAGGGCCCGGTCGCGGCCGGTCTGGGGCCAGCCGTTGGAGTCGAGATCGGCGACGAGGCGATCGCCCCGCTTCTTGCGCAGGTCGACGGCGGTGGAGTTTCCCCAGACCCCGGGGCCGTGGCGGTGGGCGGCGTTGGCGAAGACGGTCTGGGAGAGGACCGCCTTCATGCGCGCGCCGTGCCAGTCGGTCGCCCAGTCTTCGAGGAACGCGATCTGGCGATCGCCGAGGAGTTGGGCCTCGGGCACATCGACCGTCTTCGGGTCGAAGTTGGGGTCGTTGTAGTGGTCGCTGCGGCCCTCCGACTTGCGGAGCAGGCTCCTCGGGCCGGACTTGAACTTGCGGTCCTCGACGATCGCGAACGAGACCCCGCCGAGCGTCAGGTCGGTGTAGTAAACGGAGATGCCCTGGGCAACCGGGGTGGGGTCGTAGGGATCCGGAAGGTGCCAGGTCTGCGCGTCCTGCACGGCGTTGACATACTCGGGGGAGAAGAAGTACCCCCCGCTGTCGCCGTTGGCGTCGTCGGCCTTGACGCCGCCCGCGCCCCAGATGTTGCCCTGCCCGATGTCGTGGTCGTCGGGGATGGTGATGGTGGGCCGATCGCGCAAGATGTCGCGGAACTGGCGGCCGAAGAGGAGCCAGGCCTCGAAGTGCTGCTTGTGGTCGTAGGACTGGTCGCCGGCGAAGAAAAGGAGATCGGGGTCCTGGTGCTTGAGGTTCCGCACGATGTCGTCGCGCGGGCCTCGGTCGGCGTTGGAGTTGCAGGAGAGGGAGCCGACGACGATCCGCGGATCGGTCGGGTCCTTGCGCACAAGGCCCGTGAAGCGGGCCGACCCGCCCGCGGCGGTGAGTTCGTAGTCGAAATCCTGCGTCTGGTCCCACCGGTCCACGCGGAAGTGGGCGGTCCATCGCTTGTCCTCGGCGTCGGGCCACCCGTAGGAGGTTTCGTCGACCGGTGTGCGCCCGACTTCACGCCAGGGCTCGCCCGAGCCGGCGGGGCGGACGCGGAGGACGACCTCGCGATCGACGCCGTCGGCGAGCGGGTAGAGCTGGGCGGTCATCTTGAGCGTGCCGGCGTGTGTGGTGTAGAGCGCGAAGGCGATGGCGTGCTCGGTGGGCGCGGCGGTGTTGAGCCAGTCCTCGGGCCACCAGGGCTGCTCGGCCGCGCCGACCGGGGCTTGCCCGAGCAGGAGCAGGGTGCCGGAGGCGAGGGCGAGGGCTCTCGTGGAGGGTGACATCGTGTGGTCTCCTGTCTGGCGTCGCGTTTCCGATTGGATCGCGTCGGGGCGGGGGTGCGGCGGATTGCTCGCCGGGGGCTCTCCCCGTATGTTAACCACTTGACTGCGGCGTCAGACCCGGGCGTGAGGTCGGGCCGACAAATCCGAAAGGCGGGCGGGCATGCGGATCGGGCAGCACCCCATCGTGTCGTTCCTGGTCGGGCTGACGGTGGCGTTCGCCGGGGTGAGGCCGAGTCGGGCGGAGGCACCGGCCCGCCCCAGTATTGTGGTGATCGTGTCGGATGACGCGGGGTACACAGACTTCGGGTTCACCGGGTCGCGTGAGATCCCGACGCCTCGGATCGACTCGATCGCATCGGGGGGCGTGGCGTTCGACGCGGGGTATGTGACGGCGTCGGTGTGCAGCCCGAGCCGGGCGGGGCTGCTCACGGGGCGTTTCCAGCAGCGGTTCGGGCACGAATGCAACCTCTCGGATCAGCCCGGCGCGGGCACCCCCGGCGAGGAGGTGACGCTGGCGGAGTCGCTACGTGAGGCGGGGTACCGGACCGGAGCGTTCGGGAAGTGGCATCTGGGTTCGGATGTGGGGATGCGTCCGACGGAGCAGGGGTTCGACCGCTTCGAGGGGCTGCTCGGGGGGTCGCGGTCGTACTTCGCGGATGCGCAGGCGAACGGGATGCACGCGCTCCGGGTGGGGATCGAGCGGATCGATGAGCCCGAGGGCCTGTATCTGACCGACTGGATCGCGGACCGAGCTGCGGCGTTCGTCGCCGATGGCGGGGAGGACGGACGCCCGTTCTTCGCGTATGTCGCGTTCACGGCGCCGCACACGCCGATGCACGCGACGGCGGAGGACCTGGAGGCCGCGCGTCGCCTGCTGCCGCCAGCGGTCGGGGAGCGTCGGGTTCTCATAGAACGTGCGGTGCTCGGGCTTGATCGGGGGGTGGGGAAGATCCTCGACGCGCTGGAGCGGGCGGGTCGGAGCGAGTCGACGCTCGTGTTTTTCATCAACGACAACGGGGGCGCGACAAACAACGGGAGCGACAACGGGCCCTACCGGGGGATGAAGGGCTCGAAATGGGAAGGCGGGATCCGTGTGCCGTTCGCGGCCCGCTGGCCGGCCGGCTTCCCGGCGCGGGGGAGGTTCGAGCACCCGGTTTCCTCGCTGGACATCGCCGCGACTTCGAGGGCGGCGGCGGGCATCGAGGCGAACGGCGACGGGATCGATCTGTTGCCGTGGCTGCGGGGTGAGCGGGCGGGGCCGACGCACCGGACGCTGTTCTGGAGGCGCGATGTCGCAGCGGCGGCGCGGCGCGACTCGTGGAAGTTGATCCGTTCGCAGGGGAACCCCACGCTGCTGTTCGATCTGATGGCGGACCCCGGGGAGCGGTTCGATGTCTCGGGTCTGTATCCGGAGGTCACGAGGGAGTTGCTGGGGGAGCTCGAGGCCTGGGAGGCCGGGGTGCAGATGCCGCGCTGGCTCGAGGGGGAGCCCTGGCGCACGAACCAGGTGTGGAAGCACCGGGCGGGGGTGCTGGGTCGGGAAGCCGAGAGGCGGTATCCGTAAGGTATTTGGAGGAGTCTGACGGCCTTTTCGGGTGGAAACCGGGCCGGGGGAGGAGGAACCGGGCGATTGCGCTTGTGCCAAGTTAAGCGCTTCACTATTCTGGTGGCTCAAGGGTGCCTTGGGAGGCCCGGTCCGTGCGCGGCGGGTGCCCTTCGAGAGATGGACCAGAGAGAGGACGGCTGAAATGCAGAGCATGATTTCCAGGTGGGCGCCGGTGGCGGTGCTTGTTGCAGGTTCGACCGCGGCGCTGGCGGGATCGACGGCGCCTTGGCGCCAGTTCGACGCGGCGTTGGACCCCGCGGGGGATGACATCTGGGCAAATACTGGCACGGCGCAGACGGGCCAGGCGCAGAACTTCCGTTTCTCAACGGCGCAGACCGCCTCGTCGGTGAGCAACCCGCTGGTGCCGGGGATTGCGAAGGCGTATGAGATCGGCACGACCGGCCCGGCGATGGGCGCGGACTGGTCGTTCCTGGGGCAGGCCGGGGGCGGGCGGGCGAACTTCGCGGAGAACAGCTTCGAGGTTTTCTTCCGCGTGGACAACCTGAGCGGGTCGCACCTGATCATGGAGATCGGGGGCACGGCGGCGGGGCTGAGCCTCGGGCTCGACGGCAACACGCTGATCTGGGCGACCAACCCGGGGGGCGCGGGGGCGGATGACACGCACTCGGTGAGCACGACCCTCGGCACGGGCTGGCACCACGCGGTGGGCGTGTGGAGCCGGACGACGCTGCTGACTTCTCTTTACCTGGACGGCTCGTTCGTGGGCGATGTCGCCCTGTCGGCGGCGACGACCGGGTGGACGGGGAGCAACGAGGCGACGCTGGGCGGGATCAACACCTCCGCCGCGACGACGATGGACCTGCTGTCGCTCACGGATTTCGACGGGGCGATCGCGGCGTTCAACTACTACAACCAGGCGCTCTCGGCTGAGGAGATCCGTTCGAATTTCGACGCGGTGTTCGTGCCGGCTCCGGGCTCGGCGGCGTTGCTCGCCGCGGGGCTGCTGGTGGCGCGTCGCCGCCGCTGACGCGGGTACCGGGGGGAGCCATTGGGCGATCCAGTGACCGGGAGCGGGCCGCGTGTCCGCTCCCGGTCTTCGTTTTGCGGGGTAGGGATGAAGGGAGTTTGGCCGCGAGGGCGCTCGCGGCGCAGGCTCGGGGGCGGGCACCATACGGATTCCCGGTCAAACTCGTGCTCGGCGTCCGCGGTCATCTCGATGCGCGACGGCGGATCGGACCGGCCCACGCCGTCCTCCCGCGGTTCACTCTTCCAGATCAGCTACGGCACCGATCGTGGTTCACCCTTCGGGATGAACCACGGCACCGGGGGACGAGGACAACCGGGATGCGGAATCAGTCGTTGAATTTCCAGGACCCGAGCGGGGGGTAGGCGGGGGGGACGAGGCCCTCGAACCACTGGGTGAGCGCCGCGTGCAGCGGGTCGGGGGAGATGCCCGGGAGATCGGCGCGGAGCAGGTTTCGGCGTTCGCCCTCGTCCTCGGCGAGGTTGAAGAGGAGATCTCCGCCGCCCTCGGCGCCGCGGGCGATGAGTTTGAGATCGGCGTGGCGGACGGCGGCGTGGCCCTTTTCGACCCAGCGCCAGAAGAGAGTCTCGTGGGGTCGCCCGTCGCGTTCGCCGGAGAGGAAGGGCCTGAGATCGACGCCGTCGAGGGGATGGGTCTCGCGGACCTGGGCTCGGGCGAGCGGGCCCGCGGCCTCGACGATGGTGGCCGCGATGTCCATCGAGGAGATCGGATGCCCGAACACGGCGCCGGCCTCGGCGACGCCCGGCCAGCGGAGGGCGAAGGGGACACGGATGCCTCCCTCGAACGGGCTGGCCTTGTAGCCGCGGAGGGGAGTGTTTCTGGAGGCGTTGTTCTCGGCGCCGCCGTTGTCGGAGAGGAAGACGACGAGGGTGTTGGCGGCGAGGCCCTTTCGGTCAAGGGCGTCGAGGACGCGGCCGATGCCGTCGTCCATGGCGCTGACCATGGCGGCGTAGGTGCGGCGCCTCTTGTCCGCGATGTCGGGGAAGCGGGCGAGGTATTCCTCGGTGGCCTGGAGGGGGGTGTGCGGCGCGTTGTAGCAGAGGTAGAGGAAGAAGGGGCCTTGCTCGTGGTCGTCGATGAAGCGGACCGCGCGGTCGCTGAGTTCGTCGGTGAGGTACTTCTTGGTGCCGACGCGGACGCCGTTGTCGAGGAGTTTGGTGCGGTACCAGGCCCAGGGCTCGTTCACCTCGGAGAGGTCTTCGAGGGTGAGGTTCTCCGGGAAGTAGTTGTGGCCCCCGGTGAGGAAGCCGTAGAACTGGTCGAAGCCGCGGTCCTGCGGGTGCAGACCGGGGAAGGTACCGAGGTGCCACTTTCCGACGGCGATGGAGGTGTATCCCGCGGGGCGGAGCAGTTCGGCGATGTTGCGTTCGGTGGTGGGCACGCCGTTGTTGGGCACGGAGGGATCGACGGTGGGGTTCTGGCATGATCCGAAGCGGTCCTGATGGCGGCCGGTGATCAGCCCCGCGCGGCTCGGGCCGCAGACGGCGGCGGTGACATAGGCGTCGGTGAAGCGCGCGCCCTCGCGGGCGATGCGGTCGATGCCGGGGGTGGGGATGTCCTCGCAGCCGTTGAATCCGACATCGGCGTAGCCGAGATCGTCGGCGATGATCACGACAAGGTTCGGCTGTGCCTGTGGTGCGGTGGCGGCCGGGGCGTTGCCCGCGGTGGGGTCGACCTGCGCCGTCGCGATGTGGAGCGGGAGGACCGCCGAGGCGATCGCCGCGACGATTGCGGCGAGCGGAGATGAGTTCGTGGAGCGCATGGGGGATCCTCTCAATCGGTCAACGCGTCGCGTTGGTAGACGCGGATGAAATCGATCTCGTAGCGGGCGGGGAACTCGGACCGGTCGGGGTCGCCGCCGTGCCTTCCGCCGACGGCGAGGTTGACGATCATGTGGTGCGGCTCCCGGAACGGATTTGTGCCATCGGGGTTGACCGTTTGGGTGACATCGATGGAGTTGAGAAGCCGGTCATCGACGAAGAGGTCGATGCGGTCGGGGGTCCAGACCATGCGCCAGGTGTGGAACTCGGATGCCCAGGCCTTGGCATCTCCCTCCGGGTGCAGGTCCTCGATCGGCGTGCGGGTCGCGTCCCAGTGCTGGGCCCACCGGCCCCCTTTGGCCTGCCAGCAGGCGTTGGCGAGGAGGACGCCGTCGTAGTACTCCATCATGTCGATCTCGCCTGACCCGGGCCAGGGGCGGGCGGCTCCGACGGTCCACCACGCGGGCCACATGCCCACTCGGGTGTCGATGCGGGCCCGCATCTCGAAGACGCCGTAGAGCCACTGGTGGGTGCCCCGTGTGGTGAGTGAGGCGGAGGTGTATTGGGCGTGGGTTCGGGCGTTGCGCCAGTCTCTCGAGCCCGGCGTGTGGTCCGGATTGGGGAGTCTCTCTCGGCGTGCCTCGATGATGAGCAGGCCGTTCTCGATCCACGCGTTCTCCTGCCGGTACCACTGGTGCTCGTGGTTGCGGACGAAGCCGCGTTCGAACCCCCAGACCGCGGGGTCGGGTGTTCCGTCTTCGTCGAACTCCTGCGACCAGACGAGGTGATGACCCGGGGGAGGCTCCGCCGCCTCGGCTTGCTGGGCCGCGGCGTTCGCGAACAGGGATAGCAGTCCGAGTGAGACTGCGGCCGACCCGCGCGTGGGAATCCCGGCTGATTTCAACGCTTGATCTCCACTCCGGGCGGCGAGCCGACCGGATGGTTGCGGCGGGTCAGGAGTGGTCACCCCTCGTTGCAGCCCTCGTCGAAGACCCGGAGGAAGTCGATGACATCGAAGAAATCGGCCAGGCCGTTGCCGTCATAGTCCAGCCCGTTGCCGATCGCCTCGATCGCGGCCTCGATGTCGGTCTCATCGACGACAAAGTCGGCGTTGAAGTCGGGGGCGCAGGTCTCGACGGAGACGGCGCCGATCGCGGCGAGGGTTGACTCGCCCGTGTCGCCGACCGCGGAGAGGCTGTAGGCATAGGTGCCGGGAGCGGGGACGCTGTCGACCCATGAAGTCTCGGCGAGATCGGCGGCGATGGGGAGGGGCGAGGGATCCCCCGGACCCTGGCGGTAGACGGTGAACCCGATGAGGTCGCGGAAGCCGTGCGGGTCCCATTGGATCAGGACCTCTCCGCCGCCGATGGGTGTGGCGACACCGTTCCGGGGCGGGCCGGGGAGACCGGCGTAGACGGGGACGAGCCTCCACTGCGCGTCGGCTGTGGCGGTGCCGGGCGGGGCGAGCGTGACCGCGCCGCCCTGGGTGGCGCTGCTGCTGAGCCGGCGGTCGAGTGTGGGCTCGACGATCGCGAACCAGCCGTGCGCGATCTGCGTGAGCTCGAACTCGGCGATGCCGCTGTTGTCGCCGTCGACGACCGCCTCGAGCCCGCGTGAGGTGTAGGCGAGGATGCGCCCGTCGGCGACGCATTCGACCTTGAAGGCCCCGGGCTGTGAGCCCGGGCGCAGCCGCCATCGGTAGGCCTGGTGGTCGTCGAAGCGGTCGCCGAGCTCGGTCGAGCCTTCGCCCTGCACGCCGGGCACGCCGGCGACGCGGACGAAGCTCGACTTGTTCTGGATGTGGTACGGCGTGTCGGTCCGGATGGTGGTGTCCTCGTCCCACGCGCTGAAGAGTTTGCCCTCGGGGGTCAGCGTGCCGTCGGCGTTGAGCATCTCGCCGCGGTTGTCGGAGATCGGGTTCGAGGGATCGTCGGTGAAGACGAACACGGCGTAGCGGTGCAGGGAGGGCAGCAGGTCCATACGCCAGAGGACCTCGGCGAAGAAATTGAAGACGGCGTTGTCGTTCCAGCTGTTGGTGTTGCTCCAGTCGACGACGGAGAACTCGCTAACAACGACATCGCGGCCCCACGCGTTGCGGGCGGAGTTGATCTGGTTGATGAAGTTGTCGGCGTTGGGGCCGCCGTAGGAGTGCATGCCGACATAATCGACCCGCATCTCGTCGGCCAAGACCTCGGCCATGAAGCCCTGGATCCAGGTGGAGTTGGCGGGGTGGCCGGCGACGGCGGGCCCGAGCAGCGGGAGCCCGAGCACCTCGAGACGGGGCCACATGGCGGCGGCGGTCGCGACGGACATGTTGGATTGATCGGTCTTGTCGGGCTCGTTGAACCCCATGAGGACGATGGGCTCGCCGTTGCGCTGCCACTCGGGCAGCAGCGAGGGGCGCTGCGTCCAGTTGAAGCTCCCCCACTGCATGGGCCAGAAATGCACGCCGGCGGGGTAGGTGTCGGTCGGGCCCCAGTTGTACGCCCATGTCGGGGCGAAGGTGCTTGCCATGCTCGGGAAGCCGCCGTTGCCTTTCTTCGGGGCGTTGGCGCGCTGGTCGAGCGTCCAGGTCTGCTGCCCCACACCCGGGGGCTGCTGCGAGAGCGTCTGGCCCTCGGAGGCCGCGTTCACGGCGATCGCGAGCCCGGAGCCCGCGTTGACGAAGCGGAGCCCGGGGCCCGTGGGTTCGATCCGCCATCGCTGCGTCGGGAGACCGAGGTACTCGGCCTCAACGACGGGGGCGCCCGCGTCCGTTGAGCCATCCAGCGGTTCGAGGCAGCGCCCGGTCACGCGGTTGCGCACGCGGTAGGTGTCGGTGCCGACGCTGAGCAGGACCTGGTAGTGCTGGGTCAGCATGGAGTTCGCGGGACGCAGGGCGACATCGGGGCCCGCCGCGGAGGTCATCGAGAGGCCCGAGCCCGCGAGGGTGACGCCGAAGAACTTGTCGCCGTATTCGAGCGCGTCGGTCGCGTCGGCGAAGGTGACCGACTGCCCGATCGGCCAGGGTTGTCCGTCGTTGGGGGGCAGGGGCACGATCTCGCGGACGGTGTTGCCCCCCTCCTGGATCACGAGCCGGAGGCCCGCGGTGGTGACGGGGCTGTCGAAGACGATCGAGAGTTCTCGATCGGTGTTGTTGGCGAAGGTGCCTCCCGGGATGTCGACCCAGACGCCGCTCTGGGCATCGAGGCTCTGCACCCGGCCGCGTGACACGGGCGGGTCGCCGGAATCGAGCCCCGTGTAGAGATGCACCGAACCGACCTCGATGGGCGAGGTGACGGCGCGGATGCTGACCGGGTTGGTCTCGGGGGGATCGGTCAGGTCGAGCGCGATCCACTGGTTGGCGGCGCCGTTGCTTCGCCAGTAATCGGTGTCGTTGACGAACCCGTCCACGACGGAGCGGCGCGAGGTGCCTGAACTTGTGGAACTCGCGGTGACAAGCGGGAGGCGGTGCTGGCGGGCGAGGTGGACACTGACGCCCGCGCCCGGGGACGCCGGGACGGCGCCGGGCGGGAAGACCGCGACCTCGCGCACCGTCGCGGTCTGGTCCTCGATGCTCAGTTGCATCTGGGTGGTGGTAACCGGCGCGGCGAACACGAGCGACACAAACCCGTTCGTGTTGCCCACGACCGAGGCGCCCGGGACATCGACCAGCGAGCCCGCGCTGTTTCGGTATTGAACGGTGAACTCGTCGACCGGGGCGTCCCCGTTCCCGCCCGAATAGAGGTGCAAGCCGCCGATCGCGGTGTTGCGCTCAAAGAAGATGTTCAGGCGGTGCCGGCCTCGGTTGGAGGTGAGCCAGCGATTCTCCGGGCCGACCTTGCCGTCGGTGGCGAACTGGGCGACCGCGTCTCCGACGGCCGAGGTCCCGGTGGCGAACCGGTGCCGGCCGATGTTGAGGTCCGGTTCGGCGGCGTGGGCGAACGGGGAGAACGCCGTGAGGAGGAGGACCGCGAGGGGACTCGGCGCTGCCCAAAGTGCGGCGGCGGTGGAATGGCCGGGTGCAGTTCGATCCATGCGATCTCTCCCGGGACCTTTGTGAACGGCTGGGTGAACGGGATCATCGGCCGTTCGCCCGGGCCTGATTGGCCCGGGCGCGGTTTCGCCCGATCAGCGCCGCTGGTTGCGGGCGGCGCCGTGCCGGAAGGTCTGGCTGCCCCATCCCACGACCATCCCCGCGTCGCGGGTCCTGACGCCGTACCCGGAATTGATGGAGAACAGATCGTCGCCGCTGCGGTCGACGGGCTCGGAGGACCCGTTGTTGTTGTTGGCGTTGTTGTTGCCCTCGTTGAAGAACCCGCCGAAGCTGGTCGCGTCGAGGATGGAGGTGGTGGACCAGTCGGCGTGCCCGTCGGCGAAGGCGACATGGCCCTGCCAACCGCCCTGCCCGGTCTGCCAGAGGCTCTGGCGGAGCTTGTCCCGCGACTGCCCGTCTGTCGCGGCCTCGTGGTCGTTGAACTGCGATTCGGTCCAGAAGACAAGGCGGTCGGAGAGCATCGGGGCGAGCGCGCCGGACTGATTGCTCCACCCCTGAACGAGCGGGCCGAAGACGGGTTGAGCGCCGTCCTGGTTGAACAGGTCGAGCATCGCGTAGGAGTAGAAGACCGTCTGGATGGTGAAGGGATAGCGGAACTGGCCGCGTTCCCAGCCGCCCGGGGAGTACTCGACCCAGGCGGGTCCGTCGAGCTGGCCGCCGGCGCCGCGTGAGTCTTCAGCGGAGTTGTTGGCGACGCGGAAGTCGGCGAGGAACTCGCGGGACTCGGCGGGAGAGATCACGGTTTCCTTGTCGGTGTACCCGCCCTGGAGGAGAAGGAGGAACCGGGCGGGGATGTGCCGCCCCGCGCCCGAGCCGCTGGTGTTCCAGTCCTCGATGTCGCTCGCGTCGGTGAAGACATCGGCGAAGGTGGTTCCGGGCCGGTCAACGCCGGGGAAGAACCCGTCGTTCTCCTCGGCGAACGCCAGGCATCCGATCATGATCTGGCGTTGGTTGTTGGCATTGACGATCTTCCGCCCCGACTCGCGCGCCTTGCCCAGGGCCGGCAGCAGGATCCCGATCAGCAGCGCGATGATCGCGATCACCACCAGCAGCTCGATCAGCGTGAACCCGTTCGCGTTGGAACGATTCCGGCGGAGGCGTTGGGGGGCCATGCGGTTTCTCCTGTGGGTCGTGGGCCGTGATCTTGGCCTCTCGGGCGGCGATCCGCCCGTCAGTTAACCCATTAACTTTATCGAGTGCGGTCCGGCTGTGCAACACACATTTGGGCCGTTGTGCAGACTTTTCTTGGGACCCTCTCCCCAATCATGCCGCACCGATCCCGAATCTTCGCCCCGCTTTCAGATTGGGGCGCGAACAGGCCGCTTTTTTGGCTCAGAAATGGGGTGTGCGTGGGGGCTCGGGTTGGGGGTGGGTGCCGCGACCCAGTTTGGCCGGGGTGGAGAGCAGCGGTTCCGATTGGGAGGAATTGTCTGAATTCCGTTCTTGCGTCAGCACAGATTCGGCGATATGGTGACAAGTCAAGTGCTTAACCCCCCGATGACCGGTCTGGTCATCGATCGTTCAAGAGAGGGAACACCATGCCTCGCACATCGCAACCGACCATGCTGATTTCGCTCGCCGCCGCCACGGCGGCCGGGGTCGCGTCCGCCCAGACGCCGATTACGGTGATCAACGGGTTCAACCTGCAGACCTGGAACGCGGGCACTTCGGTGCCGAATGTCGCGGTCTGGACGCCGGAGAAGCCGTCGACGGGGTGGGCCGACGGGCTGCGGTGGAACTGGTACAACCTGGATGTGAACGACGCGGTGATCCCGCCGGAGATCGAGCCGGTGTTCGACCCGGCGGTGCCGGGGATCATGGGGGCGTACAAGTTCCCGGAAGCGCGCGCGGTGAACATGGACATCGGGGGGACGCCCCGGGGCGCGTGGGAGACCCAGGCCCAGCCCGGCGAGCCGGCGACCTTTGAGATCTGGTTCAAGCCGTCGGACCTTTCGGGCACGCATGTGCTGTGGGAGGTCGGGGCGACGAACAAGGGCGTGGCGTTCGCGCTCGAGGACGACGAGCTGGTCTACGCGGTGCGGATGAGCGACGAGGGCACGGCGAATGTCGCGGATTACCAGTTCCGCCACACGCTGACCGACACGGAATGGCGCCAGGCGCTGATCGTGATCGACCTGTTCTCGTTCGAGATCAGGGCGTACCTCGACGGCGTCGAGCTCGACAGCCAGGGTGTGACGCCCTCGGCGACCTACCGGTGGGCGGGCGGGAACCCCGCGGGCCTGGGCATGATCGGCAGCGACCCGCTGTTCCCCGATTCGGGCATCGCGGGGGACGCCGTGCCGACCGCGGCGATCACCACCTACGACGGCTGGATTTCCACGCTGCGTTTCTACGATGTGGACCTGTTTGCGAACGAGGTCGCCGACAATTACGACGCGCTGACGGACGCGGCCGCCGCGGAGCGCCGGGCGGACTACAACGGCGACGGGCTGGCGAACACCGACGACAAGTTCGATTTCGTGGCTTTCATGACCTCAACGGACACGGCGCCGATCGACCCGTTCAACTACCCCTTCCCGCACGATGACCAGGACGGGGTGCAGACCAACGACCCCGCGATGGACGAGACCTACCTCGGCGATTTCGCGTGGGACCGCGACGGGGGCTGGAACCCGACGAGCCAGGAGCCGACCTTCCAGTTCCCGGCGATCAATATTCTCGAGCCGGTGCCGGTGAACGAGCCGGCGTTCCCGAGCATCCGGACGGCGTTCGAGATGAACGGGGACGAGGGCTTCCGCGGGCCGAAGTTCGAATTCGCCGACGACACGACGGCGATCCGCGTGCTGTTCTGGCTGTATGTCGACGACCTCGTGGGCAACCACTGCCTGTTCGAGGCGGGCGGCGACGCGGTCGGGTTCTCGATGGTCACGCGGGGCAGCGAGATTGCCGGCAAGATCAACACCTCGGCAACCGACGGCCTTGACATCGTCGAGGTGACCAGCGGGCCCGGCGTGCTCCAGACGGGGTGGCACCGGTTCGAGATCGTGGTGCGTCGGTTCACCGCGGACGGCGTCGGGCAGGGGTACGAGCTTTACATGGACGGGCAGCAGATCGCGGCGATCAACGACCTGCCCGGCCTCGACGGCGAGTTCGGGACGGGCGACGACATCAACAACTTCTCGCCGGCCGGCACCGGCAACTCCAACTTCATCGGCGGCAACCAGGCGGGCCTCGGGCAGATCTTCGGCACAGCGCCGCTGCCGCTCGGCCTGACCCCTGGCGACCTGACCCCCTTCAACGGGATGGTCGGGCCCTTCCGGATGATCCAAAGCCAGCCGCTGCCGGCGCAGATCGCCGCCGACTTCGCGGCCGACGCGACCCAGAATGTCATCAACGATCGCGGCGATGTGAACCGCGACGGAAGCGCCAACTTCTTCGATGTGCTCCAGCAGTTGCAGATTATCGACGCCGCGCAGTAATTCTCTCACGATCCGATGAACACCCACGCGGGGGCCTCGGCCTCTGCGAGAGAGCAGAGTAAAGGACAACACGATGAACAAGCTCATGACGATCACCGCCGCCCTGGCCCTGTCCGCGACGCTCGCGGCCGGTCAGTCGGCCTCTGTCACGGTCGCCGCGTCAAGCACCTCGGTCGCCCCCGGCGGCTCGATCACGATCACGCTGCAGACCGCGTTCAACACCAACGGAGCGGGCGGCGGCCTCTTCGGCGCGCCCGGCTTCTACGGCTTCGGCGGGACCGTGACCGCAACCGGCGACGCGGTCGCAAGCCTCTCGGGGAGCACCCCGACGCTCAACGGGCAGCTGGCGTTCGGCCCGGTTGCCAACGGCGGCACGGGCGCGTCGGTTGCCACCGGGGCCGCGGGCCGCGGCCTGGCGGGCGGTCTGGCCAACCCGGGTGACCTGATGACCTTCGATCTCCTCGTTGATTCTGGCGCTCAGGCCGGCGAGGTCACTCTGGACTTCGACGGCGCGGTCGTTCTGGTGCTCGGGTCGTCGCTGACGACCTTCAGCACAAACCCTGGGCCGAATCAGCAGACGCTCACGACCACCTCGGTCACGATCACGATCGGCAGCGCGGGCTGCAACGCCGCGGACCTTGTTGAGCCCTACGGCATCCTCGACCTGTCCGACATCAACGCCTTCGTGATCGGCTTCCTCGGGATGGATCCCTCGGTGGACTTCGACAACAACGGCCTGTACGACCTGGCCGACATCAATACCTTCGTCACCTCGTTCGTCTCGGGCTGCCCGTAATCGGGCCGACCCTCGGCTCACGCCGATGACAACCTGCGCATGACGGGACGCGGGCCTTCGGGCCCGCGTTCCTTGTTCTTGATCCGGCGAGCGCGTGCCACGGTGATCGCGGGGCTGGCGAGCCGCGATCGGGTCGGGGCCCCGCCCTGTGCCCGGGGGATTCCGGAACAGATTCGGTGATCCGGCACTCCCGTGGAGGGCCAGGGTCACCCGGCCTCCGGTGGGTTCTGCGAGGATTTGGCTGCTCTCCCCGAGGTATTTGTTCCTATAATAGTCGGTGTCGCATGCGCGGCCGTGGCTGCTCCCCGGTGGGGCTTTTCCCATTTCAGGAGGTGCTTGAGTCGGTTTGGTGTAACAGTTACGATTGCGGAGTCGAGGCTCGATCGACCGCCTCGCGGAGCGCGTGTATGCCCCCGGTCCCCGAGGCATTTGTTGTCGACTTGAGCGCGTGCGATGGGCGTTCGTCCTCGCGGGTTGCGGGCCTGGCGGTCGGGGTCGGTGCTCGGAGGTTCGGGATGGGCGTCGGCGAGGATGTGGGGCGGGTGGGCGCCGGGGCACGGGCCGCCGGGAGAGGCGGGCCCGCCGGGAGCACACCGCAGACACGGAGGTCACCTTGGCAAGCGAGATAGCGCCGGCCGACGAGCGGGCGCGAGTCCCGATGGGGCAGAAGATCGCCTTCGGCGTGGGCATGCTGGGGAACCAGATGTTCCCGGCTGCGCTTGGGATCTTCATGGTGGTGCTGGTGCAGGGTCTGGGGATGGACCCGCTGCTGTGGGGGGTGCTGTTCTTCCTGCCCCGCCTCTCGGACGCGCTGACGGACCCCGTGATGGGATTCATCTCGGACAACACAAAGTCTCGCTGGGGACGGCGTCGCCCGTACATCTTCATCGGGGCGATCATTGCGGGTCTGTCGTACATCTTCATGTGGCAGCTGAGCCCGGAGAACAGCCAGGCGTACAACTTCTGGTATTTCCTCCTGCTCGCCTTCGTGTTCTACCTGGGGCTGACGATCTTCGCCACGCCCTATGTCGCGATGGGCTACGAGATGAGCAGCGATTACCACGAGCGGACGCGCCTGATGGCGGTGGCGCAGTGGATCGGGCAATGGGCCTGGGTGATCGTGCCCTGGTTCTGGGTCATCATTTACGACCAGGATCTGTACCCCGACGCGGCGGCCGGGGCGCGGAATCTCGCGATCTGGGTCGGTCTGGGCTGCATGGTGATGGCGATGGTGCCGGCGGTCTTCTGCCGGACGCAGCCGATCGATCCGGAAAAACTCGAGACGATCTCGCGGGCGACGCTGGGGAAGAACCTCGCGAGCCTGACTCGGGGGTTCGCCGAGACCTTCCGGTGCGGCCCGTTCCTCCGGATCTGCCTGGCGACCTTCTTCGTGTTCAACGCGTTCAACACGGTCGCGGGGTTCTCCTGGTTCATCATCGTTTACTACATGAACAACGGGGATACCGGGGCGGCGGGCACCTGGCCCTCCTGGTTCGGGACGGTCGCGGCGCTGGCGACCTGTTTCCTCGCGATCCCCGTGGTGACCGCGCTCTCGCAGAAGTTCGGGAAGAAGAACGCGTTCGTGATCTCGCAGAGCATCTCCATCGTGGGGTACGCCTGCTTCTGGTGGTGCTTCAACCCGGCGAATCCCTGGCTGCTCTTCCTGCCGCTCCCGCTGTTCTCGTTCGGCATCGGCGGGTTGTTCACGATCATGATGTCCATGACGGCGGATGTCTGCGATCTCGATGAATCGAACAGCGGGTGCCGCCGCGAGGGCGTGTTCGGCGCGGTGTACTGGTGGATGGTGAAGTTCGGGTTCGCCATCGCGGGGCTCGGGGGCGGGCTGATCATGAAACTCGTCGGGTTCGATCAGTCGGTGGCGATCCAGTCGCCCGAAACGCTGACCGGCCTGCGCCTCGCGTATGTCCTGGTGCCGGTGACCGGGACCTCGATCGCCATCGCGATCATGTGGGGCTATGGCCTCTCCGAGCAACGCAGCGGTGAGATCAGGGCATTGATCGCCGAGCGTCGGCGTGCGGACGCCGCGAGTCGCTCGGCCTCAGTTCCAGTCGAGGAGCCCCTGTCATGAGCCTCTCGATCAACCCTATCCGGATCGACCGACGATCGAGCGCGTCCGGCGCTCCAGCCGGAGAGACACTCTTTATGTTTAATGATATGTTGACCACCGAGAAGATGTCGCCCCCCGAGGGGCGGTTCGTGCAGAGCGGCGGCCGCCGGGTCTATGAGATCGAGCGTGTCGACGCGATGCCGCCGTTCCTGATGACCGTGGTCGGGGACACGGACCTTTGGATGTTCCTCTCGTCCGCCGGGGCGTTCACCGCGGGGCGGGTCGAGGCCGATCGCTGCCTGTTTCCGTACGAAACGGACGACCGGCTTCACGAGCTCGGGGGGCTCTCGGGGCCGGTCACGATGGTGCGGTTCGCGGACGGCCGGCTCTGGCGGCCCCTGTGGTCACCGCCCGGCGCTTCGGGTGTCGGCCGCACGCTCCGGCGCTCGCTCATCGGCGACCTGGTTGAGTTCGAGGAGATCGACGAGCAGACGGGCCTGGTCTTCCGAGCCGAGCTCACGCTCACGGACCGGTTCGGCGTGGTGCGTCGGTGCGAGCTGGCCTGCCCCGCGGAGGGGGCGCCGGTCGAGTGCGAGATCGTCGATGGGTATGTGAACATCATGCCCGCGTGTGTCCCGCTGGGGCTGCAGCAGTCGATGAGCACCCTGGTGGACGGGTACAAGCGTGCGGAGTTGGTCTCCGAGCGGGGTCCGGCGATCTACACGCTCGAGTCGGTCATCTCCGACCGCCCGGAGGCGGTCGAGTGCCTGCGGGCCAACGCGGTGTGGCATGTCGGGCTTGAAGACGGGGCGGTGTCATTGGACGAGGGGACGCTCGCCGCGTTTGCGCGGGGCGAGGCCCACGCCGATCCAACCCCGGTGCTCGGGCGGCGGGGCGCGTACCTCTGCCGGGCTTCGCTGCACATCGCGCCCGGGAGCTCGGAACGCTGGTGCATCGTCGGCGATGTTCACCTTGACCATGGGGCGATCGCCCGCGTCCGTCAGGAACTCGAGCTCGGAACCGGTCTTGCCGAGCGGATCGAGCGGTCGCTCCGGGAAGACCGCGAACGGCTCGAGGCGCTGCTGGACGGCGCCGACGCCGCGCAGGCGACCGAGGACACCGGTGCGTGCGCGGCGCACCGGTCGAATGTGCTGTTCAACGCGATGCGCGGGGGCGTTCCGCTCGACGGGTACGCCGTGGAGACCGGAGCGTTTCGGCGGTTCGTTCGGAGCCGGCACCGGGCGGTCGCGTCGCGTCACGACGCGTGGCTCGCGAGCCTGGCAAACCCGGCGCGGGTCGGGGACCTTCCGTCCCTGGCCCGGGCCACGGGCGACGGACAACTGGAGCGACTCGCGTACGAGTATCTCCCCCTGACCTTCGGACGGCGGCACGGTGACCCGAGCCGGCCCTGGAACCGTTTCCGGATCCAGGTGCGCGACGCGGACGGGTCGCGGGTGACCGGCTACGAGGGAAACTGGCGCGACATCTTCCAGAACTGGGAGGCGATGTGCCGGAGCTACCCGGAGATGCTGCCGGGGGTGATCGCCAAGTTCGTCAACGCCTCGACGGTCGACGGGTACAACCCCTACCGGGTCAACGAGCACGGGATCGATTGGGAGGTCCCCGAGCCGCACAATGTTCGCTCGAACATCGGGTACTGGGGCGACCATCAGGTCGTCTACCTTCTCCGGCTTCTCGAACAATGTCGGGACACCCTGCCGGATCGGCTCGGGGCGATGCTCGAGGCTCCGGTGTTCTCCTACGCGAATGTGCCCTACCGCCTCAACTCGTTCGATGAGATCGCGGCGAACCCGCGTTCCTCGATCCGCTTCGATGAGGCGCTGCACCGGCGGCTCGGCGAGCTCTCGCGCGAAATGGGCGACGACGCCCGCCTCGTTCTCGATAGATCGGGCGAGCCCTCGCTGGTCACGCTCGTTGAAAAGCTGCTGGTGACCGCTCTGGCGAAGGCGTCGAACCTGGTCCCGGGCGGTGGCGTCTGGATGAACACCCTCAGGCCCGAGTGGAACGACGCCAACAATGCCCTGGCGGGCACCGGCCTCTCGATGGTGACCCTGTTCCACCTCCGCCGGTTCTGTGCTTTCTCGCTGGAACTGGTCGAGACCCTGGGCGAGGGGCACACGCCGCTCTCCGCACCCGTCGCCCGCTGGTGCGAGGAGACAGCCGCGGCGGTGGCCCGCGTGCTCGACGAGGGCGGGGCTTCGGACGGCTGGGACGACGCGGCGCGGTGGCGGGCGGTGCGCGCGTTCGGGCTCGCCGCGCAGACCGCGCGCGAGTCGATGTACGCCGGGGGAACGGGCGCGTCGGTCCGGATCGATCGGATGGCGGTTGCGTCGTTCTTCGCCCGTGTGCTCGCGTTGTGCGACCGGACGATCGCTGGGGCGAGGCGCCCCGATGGGCTCTTCGAGTCGTACAATGTGCTGCATCTGCGGGGCGCGTCCGCCAATGTTGAGCCGCTTGGCGCGATGCTTGAAGGCCAGGTGGCGGCGCTCTCGTCCGGCGTGCTTGACGCGGGGGAGGCCTGCGGGCTGCTCGACGCGCTCTTCTGCAGCGATCTCTACCGGGCCGACCAGCGGTCGTTCATGCTCTACCCGCGGGTCGACCTGCCGGGCTTCATGGACCGGAATGTGATCGACCGGGAGGACCTAGCGGAGAGTCCGCTGCTGCAGCGGGCGATCGATGAGCCCGGGGCGGGCCTGGCCGCCCGCGACGCGGACGGCGTGGTCCGCTTCCACGCGGATCTTGGATCGCACGATGCGCTCGCGGCTCGTCTTGATGCGCTTTCGACTCGGCCCGGGTGGGCGGACCTTGTGCGCACGCACGCGGACGGGGTGCATCGTGCGTTCGAGCGCACCTTCCGTCATGCCCAGTTCACCGGGCGATCCGGGCGGATGCACAAATACGAAGGGCTGGGTTCGATCTACTGGCACATGGTCTCGAAGTTGCTGCTGGCGACGCAGGAGTGCGTCTTCCAGGCTGTCGATGCCCAGGCCGACTCCGCCTTGATCGGGAGGCTTTGCGGGCATTTCGCCGCGATCCGGGACGGGCTGGGGTTCCGCAAGTCGCCCGGCGAGTTCGGTGCGGTGCCGCACGAGCCCTACTCGCACACGCCTTGGGGGAGCGGCGCCCAGCAGCCGGGGATGACCGGGCAGGTGAAGGAGGGCGTGCTGGCGAGGTTCGGCGAGTTGGGCGTGCGCGTGCGATGCGGGCGGATCGAATTCAACACCGTTCTGCTCGACCCCGCCGAGCGGCTCACGACCGCGGCGAGCCTGCGGGTCCGGGGCGGCCCGGCCCGGGAGATCGAGGTTCCCGCCGAGGCGGTGGGGCTGACGCTTTGCGGCACGCCGATCGTGGTCACGCCCGGCGGGCAGAGCCGGATCACGGTCCATCTGGAGGACGGCTCGCGGCTCGCCTTCGATGGGGCGGCGCTGCCGGTGGAGTGGAGCCGCGAGGTCTTTGCGCGGAGCGGCAGGGTTGCGCTGATCGAGGCCGAGACCGGGCCGGCGTTGTAGACCGGAAGGCCGTGACCTGAGGGGCGGCGTGGATCGACAGTGCAGGATCGAGTCGAGCGGACAGGAGCGAGCATGCGCTGCATCGGGACCATTGTCGTTGTTCTCTCCGTGCTGCTGGGGCGGACGGCGATCGCGGCCGGTGGGCCGCCGCACCCGCTCGCGCAGGAGCCCTCGGCCCTGCTCGACGGGCGTGTCGAGGCGGTGTGCTACTCGGGATTCCGGGCCGGGCAGCACCCCGACCGGGGCGACGGCGCGGTGAACCCCTCAGACGAGGAGGTCCTCGAGGATCTGCGGATCATCCTGCGGGACACGCCGTTCCGGCTGATCCGGGTGTACGACAGCGGGCCGAACTCCGAGGCGGTGCTGCGGCTGATCCGGGCGCACGACCTCCCGATCCGCGTGCTTCTCGGCGCGTGGCTCGCGGCCGAGGTCAACAACCCGGGCTGCCCGTGGATGACCGAGCCCTACAGCGACGAGACGCTCGGCGAGAACAAGGTGAAGAACGCGGCCGAGGTCGGGCGGGCGATCCACCTGGCGAACGCGTACCCGGAGATCGTCGCCGCGGTCTCGGTGGGCAACGAGGCGCTTGTGAGCTGGAACGACCACATGGTGCCGGTGGACTCGATCATCGAGTATGTGCGGCGGGTCAAGGCGGAGATCACGCAGCCCGTCACCGTCGCCGACAACTACGACTGGTGGGCAAGGCACGGGCAGCGGCTCGCGGCCGAGCTCGATTTCGTGTCCGTCCACATCTACCCCGTGTGGGAGCAGCGCGGCATCGAGGATGGGATTGCATACGGCATCGAGAACATGCAGCGCGTGCGCGACGCGCTGCCGGGGGCGCGCCTCGTCATCACCGAGGCTGGCTGGGCGACGACCGCGAGCGAGTTCGGGGACCGCGCGTCCGAAGCGAACCAGCTCCGCTACTACCGTGAGCTCTACGCGTGGGCCCGCGAGATGAACATCACGACCTTCTTCTTCGAGGCCTTCGACGAGAGTTGGAAGGGCGACCCGAACAACCCGATGGGGGCCGAGAAGCACTGGGGCCTCTACTTCGAGGATCGCACGCCGAAGCTCGTGATCAGGACGATGACCGCCGAGGGCAAGGACGGGGCGGCGACCGACCGGCCCTGACGAGACGGATGGCGGGGCCCACCTCGCGAATCGGCGACGCGACTGGAGCCGCGGCACAAAGGCCCGAATGATCGCTCCATGACCAGCCCGCTCCTGAGCCCCTTGAGGTTCCGCAACGGCCGCACGGCGCCCAACCGCGTCTGGGTGGCGCCGATGACGAACAAATCAAGCCACGCGGACGGCACGCTTTCGGACGATGAGCTCGGCTTCCTGGCCGCGCGGGCCCGGGGCGGATTCGGGACGATCGAAACATGCGCCTCGCATGTCTCGCCCGAGGGCCAGGGCTGGGAGGGCGAACTTGGGATGTTCGACGACGCGCACCTCGCGGGATGGCGTCGGCTGGCCGAGGCGGTGCACGAGAGCGGTTCCCTCCTGATCGGTCAGGCGTTTCATGGCGGGGCCCGGGCCGTGCGGGGGCCCGATCGGCCCGAGCCTTGGTCGTGCAGCCCTTCGATGCCCGACGAGCCCGTGGTGCGGGAGGCCTCGCCCGACCTCATCGAGCGGACCATCCGGGCCTTTGCCGACGCCGCGCGTCGCCTCGATTCCGCCGGTGTCGACGGCGTCGAACTGCACGGCGCGCACGGGTACCTGCTCTGCCAGTTTCTCAGCTCGGTCCTGAACCGGCGGGCCGACGAGTGGGGCGGGAGCCTGGAGAACCGCGCCCGCCTGATTCGGCGCACGATGCGGGCGTCGCGGGCGGCGGTGGGACCGGGGTTCATCCTCGGGGTCCGCCTCTCGCCCGAGTCCGCCCCGGGGGTGCCCGGTCTTGATCTGGATGAGTCGATCCGCGTCGCGCAGTGGCTCTGCGAGGAGGGCGCGGACTTCATCCACATCTCGCTCTGGGACGCCAAGAAGAACACCGCCAAGCGTCCCGACGAACACCCGACGCAGCTCTTCCGCGAGGCGCTGCCCGCGGAGGTGACGCTTGTTTCCGCGGGGGGTATCTGGACCGCCGAAGAGGCGGCCGCGCAGCTCGATCTCGGCGCCGACGCCCTCGCCCTCGGGCGGGCCGCGATCGCGAACCCAGACTGGCCGAGGCGGGTGGTCGAATCGGGGCACGCCCCCGCCCGCCCCCCGCTCACGGCGGACGAACTGCGGGCTCGCGCCCTCGGCCCGGCGTTCCTGGACTACATGCGGCGCTGGGAAGGGTTCGTGCGGGACTGACGGGGCGAGATCGGATGACGCGGTGAGCGGCTGGGGACCCGGCGGATCTCTGGCTTGTCGGGCTCGCCCCGGGCAACCCGGCGAATCTGATCTTCACCGGCTTCCCCCTCGTGGGGTCGGGCGGCCTGAATGAGGTCAATCCGCCCCAGGACGGGGACGGGTGCTCCCTCGGGCTGGGGCCGCCCGGAACGCCGGTGGTCGCGACCGAATCGGGCACGCTGATCGCGACTTTCGTCTTCGAAGCGGTGTCACCGACCCCGGCGGGTTCGATCGAGTTCCTTCAATCCGCGGGCTCGCCGACCGTGAGAACCCAGGTCTTCGACGGGCAGGTCCCCAACACAATCGTCACCGGGACGCTCACCGGCGCCAGGGCCGCGGTGCGGCCGGTTCGATGCCGCGGCCCCGTTCGGCGTCCTCGACCTTGCGGATGTCAACGCCTTCGTGTCCGGGTTCGTCCGCGCAAGCCCTGTCGCGGATCTTGACAACAACGGCATCGTCGATCTGGTGGACATCAACATGTTCATCTCGGGCTTCCTCCGGGGCTGCCCGGAGGCCTTGCGACCCGGACTTGGCCGTGGGAGCTGCGAGGGCTGTGGGGCGGGCTGACGGCGGGGTATCGTGCCAGCCGCGCCGGGTGATGCGCGCCCTCGTGGGTGATCGACGCGCGGGGGGCCCGATCTCGTTGGCGATCGGGGCTGGTGGCTGTACAGTAACCGCCGAGATGGCCGACGACGGACGCCCGATCACTGAGATGCTCCGGGCCGCCGTGGCGGGGGACCGCGCCGCGGCGAGCGACCTCCTTCCGTTGGTGTACGCCGAACTCCGTGCCCTGGCCCGCGCTCGTCTCGCGGGCGTCCCTCCCGGGAACACGCTCCAGCCGACGGCGCTGGTGCACGAGGCGTATCTGAAGCTGCTCGGGACCCACGACCCCGGCTGGGACGGGCGGGGGCATTTCTTCGCCGCGGCGGCGCGGGCCATGCGGGAGTTGCTCATCGACCAGGCGCGGGCGAAGGCCGCCGCCAAGCGGGGCGGGGGCCGGCGCCGTGAGAGCCTCGACGAGCCGAACGGCCTGCCGCTGTTCGACACGCCCGTCGAGGATGTGCTGGCGCTCGACGAGGCGTTGACTCGGCTTGAGGCGGACAAGCCGGATCACGCCAGGGTTGTCATGCTGCGGTTCTTTGTCGGCATGACCAACGAGCAGATCGCCGAGTCGCAGGGTGTCTCGCTGTCCACGGTCGAACGCTCGTGGCGATACGCCCGGGCCCGGCTTCAGCGGGATCTGGCCGATCCGACTCTCGGGGGCAGCGACGATGACCGACCAGCCGCCTGACCGGGCCGAGGAGATCTTCCACGCCTCGGCCGACCTGGACCCCGCCGAGCGTTCGGCATACCTGGATCGAGCCTGCGCAGGCGACCATGCGCTGCGGGCCGAGGTGGAGTCGCTGCTGGGGCATGACGCAACGCCCACGCACGGGTTGCTGCGAATCGCCGGCCGGGCCTCGGACGCGGCGGGAGAACGGCCCGGCGATCGGGTCGGTCGGTTCGAGCTTGTGGAGGTGATCGGCGAGGGCGGGTTCGGTGTGGTCTACCTCGCCGAGCAGACCGAGCCGATTCGCCGGCGGGTCGCGCTCAAGCTGATCAAGGCGGGGATGGACACTCGGCGTGTGATCACCCGGTTCAACGCCGAGCGTCAGACGCTCGCCTCGATGGACCACCCGCACATCGCCCGGGTGCTCGACGCGGGCACAACCCGTCTCAACCGTCCTTATTTCGTGATGGAGCACGCACCGGGCGAGCCCATCACGCGGTATTGCGCCGGCCGCGGTCTCGGCGTCGAGGCGCGTCTGCGTCTGATGCTCCAGGTCTGCGCCGCGGTCAACCACGCCCACCAGCGGGCGATCATTCACCGGGATATCAAGCCCGCGAATGTTCTCGTGACGGAGATTGACGGGTCCGCCCACGCCAAGGTCATCGACTTCGGCATCGCCAAGGCGCTGGACCGGGAGGAGGGGCCCACGCTGACGCAGGAGGGCGCCCCGGTCGGCACGCCCCGGTACATGAGCCCCGAGCAGTTCTCGGGGGGGACGATCGACACGCGGACCGATGTCTACGCGATCGGCGTGCTGCTGTACGAGTTGCTCACGGGCTCGACCCCTTTCGAGGAAAGTCAGCTGCGCAGCGGAGGCCTGGCGTGGTCGGGGCCGCCGGGCGCGTCTCCCAGGCCCAGCGCGCGCGCGTCGCGATCGGGCGAGGGCGCGGCGGTCGAGGGGCTTCCCGGCGCGGCGCTGGCCAGGAGGCTCCGGGGAGACCTCGACTGGATCACGCTCAGGGCACTCGAGCACGAGCCCTCCCGCCGGTACGGCGCCGTCAGCGAACTCGCGGCGGACATCGAGCGGCACCTCCGCCACGAGCCGGTGCTCGCGGGCCCGCCCTCGCCCGTGTACCGCGCCCGCAAGTTCGTCCGCCGGCACGCCGCGGGCGTCACCGCCGCGACGCTCGTCGCCCTGACGCTCGTCGCGGGCGTGATCGGCACCGGCGTCGGGCTCGGCCGGGCCCTCGACCAGGAACGGCTTGCGCGGGAGGCGGCGGCACGCGAGTCGCAGGCCCGCGCCCTGGCCGAGGACCGGCTCGAGAAGGTCCGCTCGGTTGCTCGCTCGCTGATCTTCGATGTTCGCGAGCAGCTCGCGGAGATCCCGGGGACGACCGCGGCGCAGCGCGCGATCGTCGATACCGGCCTGCGGTACCTCGACGAGCTCCGCGCAGAATCGGCGGAGAACACGGCGTTGAGCGATGACCTGGTCGCCGGCTACCTGCGTCTGGCCATGGTGCTCGGGAATCCGCACGGCCAGAATCTGGGCGACTACGAGGGGGCGCTCGAGGTGCTCGACCGAGCGGTCGAGCTGAGTCTTCGCCGGCTCGAAGGAGCGCCGGGGGACGCGCAAACGCTGCTCCGGCTCTCGAGCGCGCACGGCACGCGTTCCTCGATCCTGCTCTCGCTGGGGCGTACGCGGGAGGCGATCAGCGAGGCGGAGACCTCGCGGGACATGACCCGGCGCGCCGCAGCGGCGGGCGCCGAGGGGGACATGGAGGCCGACCTCGCGTACGCCGAAGCGAACATCGGACGCATGGCCGAGTCTGTTGGCGACCACGACGCGGCCCTGACGGGGTATCGCGCGTTCGCCGACTTCGCCCGTGCCCGGATCGCCGCCGAGCCCGACGACATGCGGGCCATGGGGAATCTCGCGGTCATCCTCGGGCGGATCGGCGACCTGCAGCGCAACCGGCTCGGCGATCCCGCGGCGGCGCTCGGGACCTTCCGCGAGCAGCTCGGTGTCGCCGAGGCGCTGCTGGAGGCGACGCCGGAGAGCGCGGCGCGGCGCAAGTCGGTGGCGTTCGCGCTGCACAATGTCACCTATGCGCTCTCAGACCTGGATCGACACGAGGACGCAAAGAGACACGCGGAGCGCGCCCTGGGGATCGCGCAGCGGCTCGCGTCGGAATCGGCGGACGACCGCCAGGCCCAGCGGCTGGCCGCGACCAGCGTGTTCGTGCTCGCCTGGGTCCACGATCTTGCCGACGAGCCGGCCGCATCCTTGCCGTGGAGCGAGCGGTACATCGCCGCGTTGGACGGGCTGCTCGAGACACTTCGCGACGACGCCCGCCTGCAACGCGACCGCGCCCTCGCGTCGGCGAGCCTCGGGCGGGTCCTCGGGCGCCTCGGGCGAGACGCGGAGGGGATCGCCGCTCTCCGCGACGCGATCGACCGGGCCGATCGCCTCGCGGCGTCCGATCCGGCCGAGGTCATGCTCGCCATCGACCGGGCGAGGCACCGGCAGGACCTCGCGGACCTGTACTTGGGAATGGCCCATTCCCAGGGCGATCCCGCGGCACGATCGCGGGCGGCCCGGGATGCGCGCACTCTGTTGACCGAGGCGCTTGACATCCGCGCGGCCCTGGTGCGGGAGGGTCGCAGCAACCCGTTCAGCGAAGAGGAGATCGCGTCCATCGAGGCGGCGCTGTCGGCGTGCGCGGCGCTGCTGGGCGAGACGCGGCCCCCCGGGGAACGGGCCCCGGCGCCCTGAAGCCCGCGCCCGCCCGATTCAAGAAAAATCCCACCCGGCTGACGGGTTGCCCGCGCGGATTCCGGATTGGCACTCGGGGGCGGGAGCGTCCCGCCCCGGAGAAAACGCCGATCAGGGAGACCGAATCATGCGCACCTCGACCGTTTCCAACCGACTCGCCGCCCTCGCCGCCGCCGCGGGTATCGCCGCGGGCCTGCTCGCCGCCGACCAGGCGCCGGCCCAGGACACCTCGCCCGTGGTCATCAACTACCAGGGCATCCTCAAGGAAGGCGCCCAGCCGTACGACGACGGGACCGCCTCGGTCGTCGTGCGGATCTGGGACTCGGCGTCGGGCGGCAACCCCGTCTCGTTTCCGTCGGGCTTCACCGTGCCCGTCGACCCGGGCACGGGCCTGTTCAGTGTTGACGCCCAGTTCAATCCGTTCTTCACCAACATCCCGACCTTTCCGTTCATCCAGGTCCGCGAGATGTTCAACGGCGACCCGCGGTGGCTCGAGGTCTCCGTCAACGGCGAGACCCTCAGCCCGCGCCAGCCCCTGCGGCCCGCCCCGGTCGCGGCCGCGATCGACCGCGTTCGTGCCGCCTGGCAGGTCGACAACAACAACACCGCCCGGTCGGGCCCCAATGTCGACCGCTTCGGCATCGGCACCGCCGATCCGCAGTCCGCGTTCGATGTCCGCGGTCAGATCCGGGCCACCGACCTCGCGGTCACCTCGGGCCGGCTCGGCGTCGGGACCACCGCCCCCGCCGCGGCGCTGGATGTCCGGGGAGAGACTCGCACGAACGGCCTGATTGTCACCTCGGGAAACCGGATCGGCGTCGGCACGACCACGCCGCAGCACCCGATCGATGTCGTCGGGCGGATCCGCGCCGGCAGTGTTGAGATCACCGGAGGGTCGGACCTTGCCGAGCCGTTCGACATCTCGGGCGTGGTCGAGCCTCGCCCGGGGATGGTCGTAAGCATCGACCCAGAGCAGCTCGGAAAGCTGCGGGTCAGCGACAGGGCGCGTGACAGCAGGGTCGCCGGGGTGATCAGCGGCGCCAACGGCGTCAGCCCGGGCCTGACGCTCACCCAGGAGAACACCGACGCCGACGGCGCCCTGCCCGTCGCCCTCACCGGGCGCGTGTGGTGCTACGCCGATGCCGACGCCAACGGCCCCGTGCGAGCCGGCGACCTCCTCACCACCTCCGCAACACCGGGGCACGCCATGAAGGCCGGCCCGGACGCCAACGGCTCGATCATCGGCAAGGCGATGTCCGGGCTCGACGCGGGCCGGGGCATGGTTCTCGTGCTCGTCAACCTCCAGTGACACGCTCCCATCTTGACCAGGACAGGAGACACACCATGACACGCCAGATCACCCGCACGGTAGCCGCCGCCGCGATTCTCGCCGCAGCCGCGGGCGTCGCCGCCGCTCAGCTTTATGTCACCCAGAACGGGTCGTTCGATCCCGACGGCAGCGTCGCCAGCCCCTTCCGCACGCTGCACTCGTCGGCCTGCGCCTCGCTGGACAACCCGGGCCCCGTGCTCTTCGAGGCGGGCGGATACGGCGGGCTGGGCACTTTCATCGCGCCCGCCACCCTCCAGTCGATGGGCGGGCCCGTCGTCCTGGGCGACCAGGGCGCCGACTCGACCTCGCTCCGCGTCGTCAGTTTCAACACGCACCTGTTCGGCAACGCCGTGCCCGCCGCCGCGATCGACGCGCTCGTCTTCTTCGGCATCATCGACCCGCTGACCTGGCAGGACCCCGCGCGGGCCGAGCGGATCGGGCAGTGGATGGCCTCGCACACCGCCGATGTCTACGCCCTGCAGGAGGTCTGGGACTCGAGTCTCTGGACAAGCATCTTCAACAACAGCGGGCTGCCGGACGGGTCGTACGGCTCCACGATCGATCCTGACGACTTTCCCTGCATGCCCGTCCCGGGCCCGCCGTGGTGCGTCGACTTCCCCGTGCTCAACATGGGCGTCGGCACGATCACGCGTCCCGACATCGTCGAGGCCCGCCAGGCCGTCTACGCCGCGGAGACCGGGGATGATGATTTCTTCGAGCCCTTCTCCAGCAAGGGCTTCGTGTTCACCGAGATCATCAAGGGCGGGTTCCGGGTCGCCGTCTACAACACCCACCTCCAGGCCGGGCCCGCGTCAAACGCCGCGGTCTTCGCGGCCCGCGAGTCGCAGCTCCTGCAACTGCGGGGCGATGTGATTGCCTACCGCGCGGCGAACCCCGGCGTGCCTGTGATCCTCGCGGGCGACTTCAACATCGTCGGCGCCGGCAGCCCAACCTCGGAGTATCAGCAGCGCCTCCGCGCGGTGTTTGAGTCGTTCGATTTCACCGATGCCGCGAGGGAGATCTACTGCTTCCGAGCCAACAACGGCAACTCGACCGACAACGATGTTGGTCTGGGGCTCTACTTCAACCCCGACGACAGCGGGGGCGTCCGCCTGGACTACATTCTCTATGCCGACAGCCTCGACGGCAGCGTCGAGCTCGTGCTCCGCACGATGGGCACCTACCCCCTCCTTGGCCCGGGCGTGCTCACCGAGAACGGCTTCACCAGCGCGTTCCTTTCCGACCACTTCGTCGTCGATGCCTCGTTCGATGTCATCCGGCGCGACTGACACCCGCCGCACCCGCCACGACCGGCCCGCCGCCCCGATCGGCGGGCCGATGGAAAGGACACTCGCCATGAACATGCACAGGACCATCCCGCTCGTCGCCGTCGCTCTCACCGCCCCGATTTCGCTCGCCCAGAACTTCTCCATCGCCGCGTGGAGCGCCGACGGCGGTGGTGGAGCCTCCGCCGGCGCGACCTACACCATGCACGCCGTCATCGGCCAGCACGATGCCGCGACGCTCTCGGGTCCGACCTACACGATCTGGGGCGGCCTGCTCCCCGTCGCGGCCACCATCGGCCCGGTGTGCGCGGCCGACCTGGCGCCCCCGTTCGGCCTGCTCGACCTCGCCGATGTGAGCTTCTTCGTCAACGCCTTCCTCGGGCAGGACCCCGCCGCCGACCTGAGCGGCAACGGCCTGCTCGACCTCGCCGACATCAGCGGTTTCGTCGCCCTCTTCAACGGTGGATGCCCCTGATCCACGCGGGGACTCGACACCCACGCCCGCGTCGGGCCAAACGCCGACGCGGGCTTTGTCATCGCGATGTCACGCTGCGGCGATGCCGGCCGCGGGTGCTTTGCCATGAAAACGCCCGGTGAACTCGCCCCCATGGATCGTGGCACCCCGCTGGACGCCCAATTGGGCCCGTCGAACTGGTCCACACCGGCACGCCGAACCCGCGCTCATCGCCACCGGGCCGCGCAGGAGAGGACCACGGCGATGGCTCACGAGAACGGCCCGTCACCGCACCCCGACCAGATCTGGATCGGCATCGCCCTGCGACCCTCGGTCGTGCGCCGAGGCCAAATGGACGCGGCCGTGGTCGGGGAGGTACCGACCACGATCAGCGGCGGCGTCGCCCTTCTCCACGGCGAGTTGACCACGGACAGGCAGCCGCAGACGGCGTTGACGGTCTCGGCGCAGCATGTCGTCTCGACGCCTTCGAGCATCGGGACGCACCGTTCCCAGCGTGCCCAGGCGGGGAAGGACAAGGCCGGGGGTGCGGGCGCGTAGAGCGTCACAGCACGGGCCCACTCCCGGCGAGCGAGCTCAAGTCGGCCCCGCCTTGCCGCCGGCCGCGTCGCGTTCCGTCCGCTCCCACAGGGGCACGCCCGCCACGAACGCCGCCCGCGCGATCAGGTGCGACGCCACCGGCGCCGTGGCGAAGAGGAACAGGATCACGAGGCACGCCTCGATGATCACCGACATCGTGCCGAAGTGCGTCGCGGCGGCCGCCGCCAGGCACGCCACGCCCAGCGTCCCCGCCTTGGTCGCCGACTGCATCCGCATGTACAGGTCCGGCATACGGGTGACGCCGAGACCCGCCAGCATCGCGAAGAACGAGCCGACGAGCACGAGCAACACCGTCACCGCGTCCATAAAGGTCATCCCGCCCGCCTCCGCTCGAGGTAGATCGCGAACGCGGCCGTGCCCAGGAACAGGATGATCGCCGCCACCACCGGCACGAACAGGAACGATTCCCGCTGGGTCACGATCGAGAGAACCACCATCACCCCGATCACCAGGTAGCCCAGCAGATCGAGCGCCACCACCCGGTCGGCCAGCGAGGGCCCGCGCACCAGCCGCCAGATCGACGCCAAGATTCCCAGCCCGAGCACCAGGCCAGCGACGAGAAACAGCCAGTGCGTTGGCTCGCCCTGCGGCGCGATCATCGCGTCACCTCCAGGATCCTCCGCTCGAACCCCTCCTTCACCTCACGCACCGCCTCGGCCGCGTCCTCCACATGCATGAAGTGAACCAGCATCGCCTCGTTTTCGCCGAGCACATCCAGCGTCAGAGTCCCCGGGGTCAGCGTCACCAGCATCGCCAGCAGCGTCACTTCCCCGTCCGTCAGGTCATCCTCCAAAGGCACGCGCAGCACCGCCGGCCTCAGCGAGCCCAGGCTCGACACCGTGTACCACGCCACCTTCATGTTGGCGACGATCAGCTCGCGCACCGTGAACGCGCCCAGGCGGATCGTCGCGAGCACCTGGCGGACATACCTGGGCCGCTCACCCCGCCCCGCGCACACCCGCAGCACCCCATAGCCAAGCACGAACCCCACCGCCAGATTCGCCGGCGTGAACGGCCCGATGATCGAGGCCCAGAGCAGCGCAAGCAGCATGTTGATGCCCAGCGTCATTCCGCCCCTTTCCCAGGCGGCCCCGCGCCGAACACCGCGTGCACATACCCGCTCGGGTCCAGCACCGTCTCACCCGTCCGGATCGAGATCTCGAACACAACCGGAGCCCCCAGGGCGATCGCCCGCGTGACCAGCGCCAGGCCGACCACCGGCGCCATCCGCGACCATCCCGCCCCGGCCTCGCTCCCGCCACGCTCCGGCGCCTCGCCCCAGAACACCCGCGT
>JRYH01000990.1_pt1 | contig 129856 bp, 126 predicted proteins | sample 235351 | NCBI WGS metagenome assembly JRYH01 (sample SAMN03074221, study PRJNA261480) | activated sludge metagenome | biome: Wastewater Treatment Plant; feature: Wastewater; material: Activated sludge; isolation source: activated biomass of a wastewater treatment plant treating wastewater... ... | reverse complement strand
TTCGGCGACCGCTCCAACGACGTGAAGCCGATCATTCAGGCCGGCGGCTCGGACAGCGCCGCGCTCGATGCGGTGTTCGAAGTGCTGGTGCGCGCCGGCCGCAGCGCGCCGATGGCGAAAACGCTGCTGATCCCGGAAAGCTGGGGCAACAAGGAGAGCATGCCCGCCAAGCACAAGGCGCTTTACGCCTACTGCAACTCGGTGATGGAGCCGTGGGACGGCCCCGCCGCCATCTGCGCGACCGACGGGCGCTGGGTGATCGCCGGCATGGACCGCAACGGTCTGCGCCCGCTCCGCTATACGCTGACGCAGGATAATATGCTGATCGTCGGCTCCGAGACCGGCATGGTGCCGGTCGATGAGATGCGCATCACGCGCAAGGGCCGCGTCGGCCCGGGCCAGATGATCGGCGTCGATCTGGAAAAAGGCCGTTTCTATTTCGATCGCGATCTGAAAGACAAGCTGGCGAGTTCGCAGCCGTTCGACAAGTGGATCGAGAACACCGTCGATCTTGGCAGCAAGATTGCCGGTGCGCCCGAGACGCGGCGGTTCGACCGTCAGGAACTGCGCCGTCGTCAGCTCACCGAAGGCTGGTCGCTCGAGGATCTTGAACTGATCGTTCAGCCGATGGCCGAGAGCGGCAAGGAAGCCGTCGGCTCGATGGGCGATGACACGCCGCTTGCGGTTCTCTCCAGGCAGTATCGCGGCCTGCATCATTATTTCCGCCAGCGCTTCAGCCAGGTGACGAACCCGCCGATCGACAGCCTGCGCGAGCGCGGCGTCATGACGCTGAAAACCCGCCTCGGCAACCTCAACAACATCCTTGATGAGGACAAGAGCCAGGCGGAGATTCTCGCCCTCGAATCGCCCGTGCTGACAAACGGCGAATTTGAAGCCATGCAGGCCTATATGGGCGACGCGGCGCAGGAGATCGACTGCACTTTCGATGCCGCAGGCGGCCCGGAAGCGCTCTCGAACGCGCTCCGTCATATTCGCAAGGAAGCCGAGAATGCCGTGCGCGGTGGCTGCGCGCATCTGATCCTCAGCGACCTCAATGTCGGACCGGACCGGGTGCCGATCCCGTCAATTCTGGCGGCGGGCGGGGTGCATACGCATCTGGTGAAGGAAGGACTTCGAACCTTTACCTCGATCAACGTGCGCTCGGCCGAATGTCTCGATGTGCAGTATTTCGCGGTGCTGATCGGCGTTGGGGCGACGACGGTCAACGCGTATCTCCTGCAGGAAACGATTATCGACCGCCATGAACGCGGCCTGTTCCCGGGTCTCGATATCCCGACCTGCCTCGCGCGGGCCAAGGAAGCGATCAATCAGGGGCTGCTCAAGATCATGTCCAAGATGGGCATCTCGGTGCTGAGTTCCTATCGCGGCGGCTACAACTTCGAAGCGGTCGGACTGTCGCGCGCGCTGGTCGCGGAGCTCTTCCCGGGTATGCCCTCGCGCATTTCCGGGATCGGCCTCCCCGGTATCCAGCACAAGATGCTGGAGCAGCATGAAAAGGCGTTCCGCAGCGATGTGATCAGCCTGCCGGTTGGCGGTATTTATCGCTACCGCGCCTCGGGCGAAGTGCATTCTTTCGACGGCGAGCTTATTCATATCCTGCAGACGGCGGTCGAGAAGGACAGCTATTCGCTCTACAAGAAATATAGTGAGGGGCTGCGCAACCTGCCGCCGATCAATCTGCGCGACCTGCTCGATTTCAAATCGCCGCGCCAGCCCATCTCGATTGACGAGGTCGAGAGCATCACGGAAATCCGCAAGCGTTTTGTCACCGGCGCGATGAGCCTCGGCGCGCTGAGCCCGGAGGCGCATGAGACCCTCGCCATCGCCATGAACCGGATCGGCGGCAAGTCCGACAGCGGCGAAGGCGGTGAGGATGTCGCGCGCTTCAAACCGCGCGCCAATGGCGATAACGCCAACTCGGCGATCAAGCAGATTGCCTCGGGCCGCTTCGGCGTAACGGCGGAATATCTCAACAACTGCGAAGAGATTGAAATCAAGATCGCACAAGGGGCGAAGCCCGGCGAAGGCGGACAGCTGCCCGGCTTCAAGGTCTCGGAGATGATTGCGAAACTCCGCAACTCGACGCCCGGCGTGACGCTGATCTCGCCGCCGCCGCACCATGACATCTACTCGATCGAGGACCTGGCGCAGCTCATTTATGATCTGAAGCAGATTAATCCCGATGCGCGCGTCTGCGTGAAGCTGGTGGCCGAAGTTGGCATCGGCACGGTCGCGGCCGGCGTTGCAAAAGCCAAGGCCGACGTCATCATGATCTCCGGCAACTCGGGCGGCACTGGCGCCAGCCCGCAGTCCTCGATCAAATATGCCGGCGTACCGTGGGAAATGGGCCTGCCGGAAGTCAACCAGGTGCTCACCCTCAACAAGCTTCGCCACAACGTCCTGTTGCGCGTTGACGGCGGCATGAAGACGGGGCGCGATATCGTCATCAGCGCGATGATGGGCGGTGAGGAATATGGTCTTGGCACCGGCGCGCTGGTGGCACTTGGCTGCATTCTCGTCCGGCAGTGTCATTCCAACACCTGCCCGGTTGGCATCTGCACGCAGGATGAGGAGCTGCGCAAGAAATATGAGGGGAATGCCGACAAGCTCGTCAATCTCTTCAGCTTCCTTGCCGAAGAGGTGCGCGAAATCCTGGCGCAGCTTGGCTACCGCTCGCTGCAGGAGATCATCGGCCACAGCAGCCTGCTGACGCAGGTCAGCCGCGGCTCGTCGCATCTCGATGACCTCGATCTCAACCCGCTGCTCGCCGAAGCCGATGCCGGCGGCAACCCGCGCCACTGCGTCAATGAGGGGCCGATCCCGGTGCCCGAGACGCTGGATGCGCAGATGATCAAGGATGCGGCGAGCGTCTTCACCAAAGGCGGGGAAAAGAAGCAACTCGCCTACACCATCCGCAATACGCATCGGGCAATCGGCACCAAGCTGTCGTCGCAGATCGTCCGCACCTTCGGGATGAAGGGGCTGGAGCCTGGTCATATTACCGTACGCCTCCGCGGCTCGGCCGGTCAGTCGCTCGGCGCCTTTGCCGTGCAGGGGCTGAAGCTCGAAGTCCTTGGCGATGCCAATGACTATTGCGGCAAGGGGCTTTCCGGCGGCACCATCGTCGTTCGGCCGCTGACCTCGAGCCCGCTGAAATGGAACGAGAACGCCATTATCGGCAATACCGTTCTTTACGGTGCAACGTCGGGCTATCTGTTTGCAGCGGGCCAGGCGGGCGAGCGTTTCGCCGTCCGCAACTCCGGCGCGATCTCGGTCGTTGAGGGCTGCGGCACCAATGGCTGCGAATATATGACAGGCGGTACGGTTGCTATTCTGGGACCGGTGGGGGATAACTTCGCCGCCGGCATGACGGGGGGCATGGCGTTCGTTTATGACGTCGACAATTCCCTGCCGCTCCAGATCAACAGCGACACCGTGATCTATCAGCGGCTCGCCTCCCGCCACTGGGAGGAGGTTCTGAAAAAGATGATCATGGATCATGCCGACTATACGCAGTCGCCCTTCGCCGAGTCTCTGCTCGCCAACTGGAGCTGGGAGCGAGAGCATTTCTACCAGATCTGCCCGAAGGAAATGATCAACAAGCTGGCCGAGCCGCTCTCCGATGCACCGGTACAGCAAACGGCTTGAGAGCACGTCTGACGCAAGGCGCCGGGGAAGAAATTCCCCGGCGTTTTTTTGATATCGGCAGAAATTTCCGCATTTGCGCGCGCGCTCCGTCTTCACGGCAGGGAAAGCGCGCCGAATACTTGCGCTGCGCCTTCGCTTCGGTTGGTACGGCTTTTGCTTCTCCAATAGCAAAAGCCGACGTCATCAGGAGACGCAGACATGACACAATCGACAAATTTTGCCGCCCCGCTGCCCGGGCATTCTTCTTCCTTCCCTGATCCGATCATCAACCCGGACGATGTGAAATGGGCCGCGCGCCGCTACATCCTGATTTACGGCGAGGCGGCGCCGGAGGTCGCGCAAAGTCAGGTGGCGCGCCTTGACGGAGAGGGAAAGATCCGTGTTGCCGAGATGTTCGAGCGGGTGCGGCGCGAGTGCGCGCGGCTCTTGAAGCAAAGCGAGACTCTCATGATCAGCCCGATTAACTAGGCATTTTAAGAGAATTTATCAAAATCCTTCAAACACCCTATTCTCCATTCCGGCCGCATGGGGTAATCTTGCGCCATGCGAACACTTTATCATTTCTGGATTTCTCCGGCCTGCCGCAAAGTTCGGCTCGCGATGGCGGAGAAAGGGCTTAAATTCGACCTTAGAATCGAAAAACCGTGGGAGCGAAGAGAGGCATTTCTCGCCCGCAACCCGGCCGGCGAGGTGCCTGTCCTGATCGATGAGAATGATGTCGTTCTCGCAGACGGACAGGCGATCTGCGAATATCTGGAAGAGATATATCCGGACGAGCCGCTGCTCCCCAAGGACGCGGTGGAGCGGGCTGAGACGCGTCGGCTGATCGGCTGGTTCGACCGCAAATTCTATGTCGAGGTGACGGAAAACCTGGTCGAAGAGAAGATCATGAAGCGGCTGACCCGGAGCGGCACGCCGAACACGGCAGCGATCCGCGCGGGCCATCACAACATTCATTATCATCTCGAATATATCACCTATCTGGTGGAGCGCCGCTCGTGGCTTGCGGGCAATGATTTCACCCTTGCCGACATTGCGGCGGCGGCCCAGCTCTCCAGCGTCGACTATCTTGGCGATGTCCCGTGGGAGCAGCATCCGACCGCGAAAATCTGGTACGCCCGCGCCAAATCCCGGCCGAGCTTCCGTCCCATTCTGGCGGACAATCTGCCGGGTATGCCGGCGCCGCCTCATTATGCCGACCTCGACTTCTGAAGGCGCCAATAGCGCGCCGGACCGGGATGAACTCCGAAGGATCGCGGCGGAGGAAGGGTTTGATACCGTCGGCTTTGCCTCCGCCGATTTTGGCGAGCTCCCGGGTCGCCGGCTCGATGAGTTCATTGCCGCAGGCCGCCACGGGGATATGGACTGGATCGTCGAAAAGGCGCACTGGCGGCGTCATCCGCAGGCGCTCTGGCCGGAGGCGCGGTCCGTCATCGTGCTCGGCCTCAACTACGGCCCGGAGGAGAACCCGGCGGCGCATTCAACGGCGGACGATCGCGGCGTCATCTCTGTCTATGCGCAAGGGCGCGACTATCACGATGTGATGAAGAAGAAGCTGAAAAGCATGGCCCGGCGCATCGTTCGTGACTATGGCGGCGATGTGAAGGTTTTTGTCGACACCGCGCCGGTGATGGAGAAGCCGCTCGCCGCCGCCGCCGGGCTTGGCTGGCAGGGCAAGCATACCAATCTCGTCAGCCGCGAGTTCGGCTCCTGGCTCTTCCTTGGCAGCATCTACACGACCCATGAGCTCCCGCCCGACGCGCCGGGGTATGGCGGCTGCGGGAGCTGCTCCGCCTGTCTCGACATTTGCCCGACAGCGGCGTTTCCTGCGCCCTATCAGCTCGATGCACGCCGCTGCATCTCCTACCTGACAATCGAGACGCGCGCGCATATCCCGCGTGAGATGCGGCCGCTGATCGGCAACCGGATCTATGGCTGCGATGACTGCCTCGCCGTCTGCCCGTGGAACAAATATGCGAAGAAGGCGTCGGAAATCAGCCTCGCGCCCCGCCCCGAACTCCGCGCGCCGGAGCTTAGGGCACTCGCCGGGCTCGATGATCCGTCCTTTCGCGAGCTGTTCTCGCGCTCCCCCGTGAAGCGGCTCGGGCGTAACAGATTTCTGCGCAATGTCCTTATCGCCATTGGCAACAGCGGCCGGCCCGACTACCTTTCATGCGTCGCGCCGCTGCTTGAAGACACCTCGCCAATTGTCCGCGTCGCCGCCGTCTGGGCGCTGGGGCGAATCGTCGACGCTTCTCTTTATCAACAATTCCGTGGTAAGCTGCTGGACGGGGAGCGAGATCGCGACGTCCGCGAAGAATGGGACCAGAGTTGTAGTGGGGGTGGACATGAGCAGGCTTGACAGCTTTATCCGGCGCATGAGTGCGCAGCGCGACTGTCTCAATTATGCCGCAGCCATCGTCGGCAGCGCGCCCGGCAGCGTCATCGAACTCGGGCTTGGCAATGGCCGCACCTATGATCACTTGCGCGAGCTGATGCAGGACCGCGATATTTACGTTTTCGATCGCCATGTGAAAGCGCATCCCGATTGCATCCCGGATGCGGAGCATATGATCGTCGGTGATTTCCTCGAAACCGTGCCGGCGGCGCGCTCAAAGATGAAGGCGAAGGCCATTCTCGCCCATTGCGATATCGGCTCGGGCGACAAGGAGGCAAGCGTTCTGCTGGCGCGGCGGCTTGGTGAGAGCCTGCCGTCGCTGCTTGCGTCGGGCGCCGTGATCGTCAGCGACCAGCCTTTTGAGGTCAACGACTGGCAGCCCTGGCCGCTGCCGGGCGGCGTCGCGGAAGGCCGCTACTATCTCTACCGTCAGGTATAATATCAGCGGGCGAGATATCCGCCGTCGATCACGAACTCCGCGCCGGTAACAAACGCCGCTTCATCTGACGCGAGATAGAGGATCATATCGGCAATTTCCCTCGCCTGACCGAGCCGCCCGATGGGCAGCGTTTGCTTCAGCCGCGTCTCTTCCGCCTCGCGTTCACCAACGGCGATCTTGTCGAAACGGCGCATCACCATCGGCGTTTCGATATAGCCGGGATGCACCGAATTGACGCGGACATTATAGCCCTTCTCCGCGCATTCAATGGCGGCGGCTTTGGTGAAGAGCCGGACGCCCCCCTTGCTCGCGCAATAGGCGGTGAGGTTCGTGAGCCCGCTGAAGCCAAGCACCGACGACATGTTGATGATGGATCCGCCGCCGCTCTCCTTCATGCGCGCCACGGCGGCCCTGGTGCCAAGAAAAGTGCCATCCAGATTGATCCGCATCGTCTGCTGCCAGAAGTCATAGGGCATATCGAGCAGCCCCTTGGCGCGGCCGATCCCGGCGGAGTTGACAAGGATGTCGAGCTTTCCAAAGCGATCGACGACCGTTCCGACGACTTGCGCCCACGCGTCCTCGCTCACGACGTCGAGCTCCTGATAAAGAACGTCATGGCCGCCCGCGGTCATTTCTGCGGCGAGCGCGCGCCCCTTTTCGGCGTCAATATCGGCAAGCGCGACTTTGGCGCCTTCCTCCGCAAAGCGGAGGGCCGTCGCCCGCCCGATCCCCGACGCGGCGCCGGTCACCAGCGCCACTTTCCCGCCGAGCCGTCCCTGCCCATCCCCTGCTTTTGCCATGATTTTCTCCCTCGTTTTTGGTTGAGAGAAACTCTGCCGCATGCGCGGGCAGGGGGCAAGCCTTAAGAGCGATCAGCCCTGCGCGGTGAAATCGAAATCAACAATAACCGGCGCGTGATCGGAGGGCTTCTCCCAGTCGCGTGCGGCCATGGCGACCTGCATCGCCTTGAGGTGCGGCTTCAGCGGCGGGGTCACCCAGACATGATCGAGCCGCCGCCCCCGGTTGGAGGCGCGCCAGTCCCGCGCCCGGTAGCTCCACCAGGAATAGAGCGGCTCGGGCTCCGGCGTGAAATGGCGCATCGCATCGACCCAGTCATGGGATTGAAACATCCGCGCCATATGCTCCACTTCGATGGGGGTATGGCTCACCACATTCAGAAGCTGCTTGTGGTTCCACACATCGCTCTCAAGCGGCGCGACATTCAGATCGCCGACGAGGATCATGCGTTTGTCATCGGCGCGCCGCGCGGCGAACCAGTCGCTCATCTCCGTCATGAAGGTGAGCTTGTGGGCGAATTTGTCATTGAGGGTGATATCGGGAATATCGCCGCCGGCCGGAACATAGAAGTTATGCAGCTCGATCCCGTTCTCCAGCGTCGCGGCGAGGTGCCGCTTGTCATCGCGCCCGCACCAGATGCGGGTCTCCGCCGGGGTGATCGGCACGCGGGAGAAGATGGCGACGCCGTTATAGCTCTTCTGCCCGGCGATCAGATAATGCTCAAAGCCGAGTTTCGTGAAGGTTTTCAACGGAAAGTCATTGTCCGAGACCTTGGTCTCCTGCAGACAGAGGATATCGGGCTGGTGTTCCGCGACGAACTGCTCGACATGAGCGAGGCGCGCGCGGACGGAGTTGATGTTCCAGGTGGCTAGTCTCACGTAAATTATCCCCTGTTCACTGGCGGGTTGAAGGGTTTACCTTCTTCTAGCATCTGAACATCGGCGGGATAAAGCCCAATAGGGCGGCGGTGCGTTATTTCCCGATCCGCGATGCGAGATAGGCGTCAAGCGAGGCGGGTTCCTGAAACGTAAAGCCGAGCATTTCCTTTTCCGCGTCGCTCAGCCCGTCGGCGCTCATGTTCGCCGGCAGCGCGATCTGCTGCTTGAAATAGGGAATATTGAACACATGATTGACGGCGCGGCGCTCTTTTTGGGTGCGGTTGAAGCCGCCGCCGTGGAAGGTCATGCAATCGAGCAGGATATATTGCCCCGCCTTCGCTTCCACTTGCAGGGCGTGCTTGCGGATATAGGTCTCGGACGGGAAGGCGGCGCTTTTATGCGACGCCGGCAGCACGAAGGTTGAGCCATTTTCGGCTGTGAAGTCATCGACGCAGAACAGCGCGTTGACTGCGAGCGGCGTACTGGTCGTGAAATGCTGATAGGGCAGGTCCCGATGCCAGATCGCCTGGCTGTAGGTCTGTCCCGGCGGATTTATGATGCCGTTCTGCTGGTTGAGGAAATATTTTCCGGGGATCAGAAGGCGGATAACGGCATGCAGTTCCGGATTCATGATCAGCCGCAGAAACGACGGACCGCCATGCGTGACCGCCGCCCGTATCGTGTGCAGTTCATTGGCGCCGCGTAAATTCTCCTCGCCCCATTTGCGGATGTAGCTGTCCCGCATCCGGTTGAAATCCCCGGATATCACGGCGAGTTCCGCATCAGAGAAGCCGGAATCGAGAATGGCGTAGCCGAGACGGCGAATCTGTTCGGCAATGTCCTCGTGCGGGGAGCTGGACTGATCCTGTTGCAGAACGCCGTATGAGCGGGCGGGAGCGCTGTATGTCGCGGTCATGGACGCTGTCCCATGTGGATCCTATAGGATGTGAAAACTGCTGCCGGTGATGGCAATCGGCCAGTGGCCCTGTTCAAACAGACGGTATTTGAGCGCGAAAGGATGATCCGCCTCTTCGCCGGCGGCAAGGACAAGCGCGGCCTGATGGCAGGCCTGCACCGCCGAGCCGATGACGGCGCGGATAAGTTCGTCATCCTCGAGCTCTGCCTCCTCGGCGAGGCCGTCGATGGCGCGCGTGATGACCTTGGAGGCCGTCGCGGAGACATGGGTGAGGGCGAGCGAGAGGTCCTCCTCGCTCATCAGTTCGAGCGCGGCGTCGGTCAGCGTCATGCGAAGCTGCTCCTCCGCCTCCCACCAGTCGCTGTTGAACTCGGGATTGCCGGCGGCATAGGCGGCATCCTCCCAGCTTTCAACTTCCGCCACAAATGCGTCCGGAAAGCCGAGATTGTTCATATACTCACGCGCCGTCTGCAGCGCGGAGCGGCCGAGCGGCTCTCCCGCCGCGGCGAACCAGGCGACGCTCGGGATCAGTTTGTTGAAGCGGATAACCGATCGTAATGTGGGATAGTCCTCGATATCCGGAAAATCCTCGTCCTCATCGGTCTCGAAATCCATGGTCGTTCACTGCCCCCTGATCATCATCGACGGTTTAACATGGATCGGATGATCACTTCATGTCTATTCATAGTCGCTGTCGAAAAAGGTGAAGAGTTCGGCCTTCAGCTTGATGTTCTTCTCGATCTTGCCGAGGCTGACGCTGGTGACCTGACCTTGCGCATCGGTGACGAGCCACTGACGAAGTTCGAACGGCTTGTCCGTGAAGATGAGCGTGATGCTGCCTTCATCGCGATTGTCGGTATCGATGATGGTGAGCCGCAGCGTTTCCCCTGCATGCTGCACATCCGTCACGGTGACGTCGCCGCTGAGGGAGACATTTTCCTTCAGCAGAATGCTGACCGGCGTTGCCATTAGCGGCAGGCGGGTTGTCTCTTTCAGCTCCTTGTCGTGAAAGACCAGCCAGAGCCCGTCCGCCACCACGAGTATCTGGGCGGGCGGCTTATATTCGAAGCGCATGCGGCCGGGTTTGCGCATGTAGACATCACCTTGCGCAATACCGCCCGCAGAATCGATCTGAAGGAAATCCGCCTTGAAGGTCTTGAGGGTGTCAAGATACGCCTCCACCCGCGCGATTTGCGCCTTGTCGGCCTCGGTAAGCGCCGCATGGGACGGGGCTGCGCTGATCGCCATCATCACGAGCGCGAACAGGAAATAGAGCGGTTTTGGCATAGAACGCATGTCTCTTGCTTTGGTTAAATGTCCATTTCCCCTGATATGGGAAAGGCCGCCGGAAATTGCCAGTCTTTAACGGGGGTCAATATTCGCGGCTGTCGATATCGCGCGCCAGCACTTCGCGTTTCCCGACATGGTTGGCGGCGCTGATGACACCCTCCTTCTCCATCTGGTCGATGATCCGTGCGGCGCGGTTATAGCCGATCTGCAGATGCCGCTGGACGAAGCTGGTGGAGGCCTTTCTCTCCCGGCACACCAGTTCAACGGCGCGGTCGTAAAGCTCATCGCCCGACCCGCCGCCATCGCCCATCATGCCGTCGAAATCGCCCTGATCCTCCTCGGTGACTTCCTGCTTATAGTCCGGCTCGCCCTGCGATTTCAGGAAGCTGACAACCTGTTCGACCTCCTCGTCCGAGACGAACGGGCCATGCACGCGCTGCACGCGCCCCGCGCCCGGCATGTAGAGCATGTCGCCCTGCCCGAGAAGCTGCTCCGCGCCCTGCTCGCCAAGGACGGTGCGGCTGTCGATTTTTGAAGTCACCTGGAAGCTGATGCGGGTCGGGAAGTTCGCCTTGATCGTGCCTGTGATGACGTCGACGGACGGGCGCTGCGTTGCCATGATGACATGCAGCCCGGCGGCGCGGGCCATCTGCGCGAGACGCTGGATCGCGACCTCGATATCCTTGCCCGCGACCATCATGAGATCGGCCATCTCATCGACAATAATCACGATCATCGGCAGCGGATCGGTATCGAGTGCGCGCTCTTCAAAGACGGGCTCGCCGGTTGCGGAATCAAAGCCGGTCTGCACGGTGCGTTTCAGTACCTCGCCCTTCTTCTGCGCCTCGCGGATGCGCTGGTTGTAGCCGTCGATGTTGCGAACGCCAAGCTCGGCCATCTTGCTGTAGCGGCTTTCCATTTCCTTGACCGCCCATTTCAGCGCCACAACGGCCTTGCCGGGCTCGGTGACGACTGGCGCCAGCAGATGCGGAATGCCGTCATAGACGGAAAGCTCCAGCATCTTCGGATCGATCATGATGAAACGGCACTCCTCCGGCGAGAGGCGGTAGAGCAGCGACAGGATCATCGTATTGACGGCGACCGACTTACCCGAGCCGGTCGTCCCCGCAATCAGAAGATGCGGCATGCGGGCGAGATCGGCAACGACGAGATCACCGCCGATATCCTTGCCGAGCGCGAGCGTGAGTTTCGAATTGGTGCTCTCATAGGCGGCCGCCGAGAGCAGTTCGCGCAAATAAACGGTCTCGCGCCGCTGGTTCGGAAGCTCGATCCCGATGGCATTGCGCCCCGGTATAACGGCGATACGGGTCGAGATCGCGCTCATCGAGCGGGCAATGTCGTCGGCAAGGCCGATGACGCGGGAGCTTTTCAGGCCCGGCGCGGGTTCCAGTTCATAGAGCGTCACGACCGGACCCGGACGGACACGGCTGATTTCGCCCTTGATGCCGTAATCATCAAGCACGGATTCCAGCAGCCGCGCGTTCTTGGAGAGAGCTTCCTCGCTGACCGGCTTTGAGACCAGCTTGGCATCGGGGAGAGCGAGAAGATCGAGCGGCGGAAGCTGATATTCACCGGCAGGTCCAAGATCAAGCACGGGCTGGCGCTCGGCATCCACGCGCTTGCCGACGGCGGCCGTCGCCTTGCGCGGCTCGATCTGCGGCTCGGCCGCCTTGCGGACAGGCGGCTGCGGCTTTTCTTTCTTGAGAAGTGACCGCTTCTTGCGCGGCGCAGCCTCCTGCACGGCCGGCTCCGCCGTGTCGTCATCGGCAAGGACGGACCGGAAGCTGAATTTCCGGACCATCGCCGGCGTCGTCACGATTGTCCGGAATACAGCGCCGATCGCCCGGCCGACAGCGCGCCATTCCCGGAAGGAGACGCCAAAGGAAAAGAGCAGCACGACCAGCGTGAAGAGCAGCAGAAGCGGCCCCAGTATGGCCGGATGGATATGAACGCCCACCTTCAACCCCATAAGGGTGAGGGTGTTGAAAATCACCTCTCCGACTATTCCGCCATAACCGGAATTGAGCGGCCAGCCCGCGGCAACGGGAAGGGCGGCGAGCGTCGCGGACGTTAGGGAAACGCCGAAGGGAAGGGCGGCGAGATGCATCCATCCCCAGCGCAGGCCGCGATGCGACATCACGCGCCACGACCAGGCAAGCAGGCCGAGAATGAGTGCGATTGACCCAAGCCCGAGCGTTTGCAGCAACAGGTCGGCGAGATGCGCCCCGCCGCTGCCGAGCAGATTGCTCGGCGGGTTCGAGGTCGCGTGATTGAAATTGGGATCGGCCGATGAATAGGTGATCAGCGCGAGGGTGCAGATAAGGGCGAGGACCAGCAGGGCAAATCCGCCGAGCTCAACCGCCCGTCTTTGTAGAAAATCAACGCTACCGCTGGGTAATATGGAAACTGATTTCGAGCTTTTAGATTTTAACATCATACGGATATTCTATAGGCTATTGGCCAGTCTAGTTAAAGCCTCTTTGCTCTCGTCGGGCGGTGCGACCAGCGCGACGCGGATATAGGGATCGCCCGGATTGATCCCGTCCGGCCCGGCGACGCTCAGATACCGCCCGGGAAGCACGCGCACCGCGCCCTTCGTCCAGAGACGTTTTGCCGCCTCCACCCCGTCGCCGACATCGAGCCAGAGGAAGAAGCCGCCTTCAGGGCGGTAAAAGCCGAAGCGCGATCCGAAAATTTCTTCCGCGATATCAAATTTCCGCCGGTAAAGGGCACGGTTTTCCTCGACGTGCGCATCGTCATTCCAGAGCGCGGTGGCGGCGGCGCAGACCGGAAGCGGGGACGTTGCGCCCGAAAAGCTGCGAAGATGCAAAAACGTCTTGATGAGGGAGGCTTCCCCGACGCAAAAGCCCGAGCGCAGCCCCGCCGCGCTCGATCGCTTTGAGAGCGAGTGGAAGGCGATCACATGATCAAGCGCGCCGCCCCTGTCGCGGCAGATTTCGAGGATGCCGACGGGCGGCGTCGCGTCATAGATTTCCGAATAGCACTCATCGACGATCAGATAAAAGCCGTGCTTCCTGGCAAGATCGAGGGCTTTTCCAAGATACGCCGCGCCGGCGACCGTCCCTTGCGGGTTTGACGGGGTGCACAAATAAAAGGCAGCGGTGCGGTCCAGCAGCGCGGGATCCAGCGCTTCCAGATCGGGAAAGAAATTGCTCTCGCGTCCTGCGGGAAGGAAAACGGGTTCGGCGCCGGCCATGATCGCCGCGGCGTGATAGACGTGGTAGTAGGGCGTCGGCATCAGAATTGCGGGCTTTGGCGATCCGCTTGGCGCGCGGTCGGTGATAATGGAGGCGATCATATAGAGCGCTTCCTTCGTGCCGTTCACCGGGGCGATATTGCGGTCCGCATCCAGCATCGTTTCCGGCAGCGCAAAGCGCCGCGCAAGCCAGCCCGTGATGGCGCGGCGAAGCTCGGGCGTGCCGTCGATCGGCGGATATTTGCCGTATAGATGCTCATTTGCCCGCAACGCATCGATCATAAGCTGCGGCGGCGTATGCTGCGGCTCGCCGATGGTCAGCAGCGCCGGTGTGAGCCCCGGCGCCGGCGCGAGCGGGTCGAGCAGAGTGCGCAGCGCGCCGAAGGGCGAGTCGCGCAAATATGTGAGGTCCGAATTGATCATTTACCCTGAATACCGCTCTGAGGGGTTATTTGATCCCGAAACTTAAGGGAATCGCGGGGGCGACACAAGCGGCTTGGGAGGGGGACAATGAAAAGCCCGAATTTCGACGCTTGGAAGGTCAGAAATCCGGGCTTGGTGGAGAGACCCCGCGCAAGTTGCCTGGCGCGAGGTCTGATTGGGACGCGCTCAGAGCGCCTGGGTTCCCTGACCGAACTCGGGGTAGGCTTCGAGCCCGAGTTCCGCCTTGTCGAGGCCGAGAAGTTCGTCCTCTTCATGCGCGCGGATCCCGATTGTATATTTGAGCAGGAGCCAGCAGGCCGAGCTGACGACGATGACGAACGCCCCGACGCTCACGATACCAACGAGCTGCGCGTAGAGGGTTGCGTCCGCATCCGAGAAGGTGACCGCGATCGTCCCCCAGATACCGCAGAAAAGGTGAGCCGGAATGGCGCCAACAACGTCGTCGATCTTCAGCTTGTCGAGCAGCGGGACGGCGAGCACGATGATCACACCGCCGACGGCGCCGATCAGGATTGCCATGCCGATGGTGGGATCAGCCGGCTCCGCCGTGATGGAGACGAGGCCGCCGATGGCGCCGTTGAGGGCAAGGGTGAGGTCAACCTTCTTATAGAGAAGCTGCGTCACGATCATTGCGGCAACGACACCGCCCGCGGCGGCCATGTTGGTGTTCGCGAACACATTGGCCATTTCAATAACAGCGGCGGCACTCCCAAGCGCGAGCACGGAGCCCCCGTTGAAACCGAACCAGCCGAGCCAGAGAACGAAGGTGCCAAGCGTTGCGAGCGGCAGATTTGCGCCCGGGATCGGGTTGATCCGGCCGTCCGCACCATATTTCCCCTTGCGCGCGCCGACAATGATTGCGCCGGTCAGAGCCGCCCAGCCGCCAACGGAGTGCACGATGGTCGAGCCGGCATAATCGGAAAAGCCGAGCTCCGACAGCCAGCCGCCGCCCCACGTCCAGGAACCCTGGATCGGATAGATAATAACCGTAAGCAGAACCACGAAGGCAAGGAACCCCCAAAGCTTCGTCCGCTCGGCGAGCGTTCCTGAAACGATGGATGCCGCCGTGCCGACGAATACCATCTGGAAGAACCAGTCGGACGAGGAGGAATAGCCATCGGCCGTAAAGGTGCCAGCGAGCGCTTCGCTGTCATCAGGTCCCCAGAACGGGCTGAAGGTGCCGATATAGCCGCTCACATCCATATACATCAGATTGTAGCCGATGACGTAGAAGGTCAGGCCGGCGACAGAGTAGAGGGCGATGTTCTTGAGGCAGATCGTCGCCGTGTTCTTGGAGCGGACGAGGCCGCTTTCCAGCATCGCGAACCCTGCTGCCATCCACATGACGAGTGCGCCATTGATCAGGAACGAGAAGGTGTTGAGGATATAGGCCGTCTCGACGTCGACCTCCGCTGCGGCCGGCGCGGCGCCGATCAGGGCAAAGGCGGCGGCGGTTGTTGCGGCTGTTTTCATTAATGTTGATCTACGCATCAATATTCTCCTGGAGCGCATCTGCGTTTATTTCGGCCGCACGGATACGGGCCTTTATTTGCATGTCTGGAACAAAAATTTCGGTTTTAAACTCGGAGGAAAAGGTAAAGGCGTGGTCCGCGCTGCGGTGGGTCTCCGTATGGCCTTTCCAATGACGCGTGCCCGTACCTTCAAATGCCGCGAGCCCGCCCGGACCGGAAGGCGTCCAGGCGTCGCGCCCGGCGTCCGGTCTGCAAGACTTTTTGGCAGCCATAACCAGCTTCATGATGCTTCCCTCTTTGGCTCTTACTGGCCGGGGCGATATGCCCGGCTTCAGGCCTTGTTTTTCAAGACCCGTGCCAAATTAGGGCGGAAATGAATTCCCTTTTAGAATCAGAATGTTGAAAATTTGCAGGCGAACGAGGGGAGCGATAAGTCGCGGCAATCTGCCTAAATTTTAATCAAGTCCGAGACTTTGCATAATTATTAGACATTTAACGGCGCGAGCGCCTGCTCGGCAGCGGCGGCGAGACGGAGGAGTTTGCCTTCCGAATGGGCTGGCGCCATCAGCATAAGGCCAACGGGCAGCCCCTGATCCCTGCCGCAAGGAAGGCTGATTGCGCAAAGGCGCAGCAAATTGGCGAAGCGCGTCAGCAGAATGGGCATTACCATCGTGCGGCCGATATGGGCGGGATCGTTGAGGAGCGGCGCGATGGCGGGGGGATGCTGCGGCTCTGTCGGGCCGGCGACAAGGTCGAAGCCGGCGGTTTGTTCGAGATACGCGCGCGTGAGTTTTTCCATACCGCGGTAGAGTGCGGCGATATCGGTTCCGGAAAATTTCTCGGCAGCGAGAATGCGCTCGGCGATGGGGCCGTACATATCGCCCGGCTTTTCCCGGATCAGGTCACGATACATCATACAGGCTTCGATAGAGGCGGGCGTGCCGAACTTTGCGGAAAGCGCCGCCATTTCATCGAGCGCAGGAGCAGGGCCGTCGATGACCTCCGCACCGGCGGCTTTAAGCAGGGCAAGCCCCTTGCGAATTTGCGCGGTAATCGCGGGATCGCTTACCTCGTCGAACTGGCTGGTCGCGCGTAAAATACGCACCCCCTTCAGCGATACGCCTTTGAGGTCAACAGCAGGCGTACCGGAGAGAATGCTGTAAAGGATAGCTGCATCGGCGACATCGCGCGTAAGCGGGCCGACACTGTCCTGCGTGTAGGAAAGCGGCACGGCGCCTTGCAGTGAAATGCGCCCAAATGTCGGCTTGAACCCCGTGAGATTGCACCAGGCGGACGGAATGCGCACCGAGCCTGCGGTATCCGATCCGATAGCGGCGGGGGCAAGCCCCTCTGCCACCGAGAGCGCCGCGCCGGTTGAGGAGCCGCCCGCGACCCGCTCCGTTTCCGTGTCATAGGGATTAGGCGTGATGCCGGTCCAGGGATTGATGCCAAGCCCGGAAAAGGCGACATCCGGCATGCTGGTCTTGCCAAGGCAGACAAGGCCGGCGCGCGTCGCCCGCGCGAGACAGGCCGCATCGGTCTCAGGGGTGCGTCCCTCCAGCAGCTTCGTGCCGGCTTCCGTCGCGACCCCGGCGGTATCGAACAGATCCTTCCAGGAAATCGGCACGCCATCGAGCGGGCTCAGCCTGACGCCCTGTTTTGCGCGACGTGCCGCAGCCCTTGCTTCACCGAGCGCCCGCTCTTCCGTCAGGCGGACATATATTTTCGACTGCGGGTCCGCCGTTTTGATCCGCCCGAGAAAATATTGCGCAAGATCAATTGGATCAATCGATCCTTTCTCTATAAGATGCCCAAGTTCGAGGGCCGTCATGTCGTGCCAGGGTTTTGCCATGCGCGAAGCTTAGGACTATATCCATGTCGTGGCAAGACGGCCGACAAACTAATCATCGGGCGGCGGATTTATGACGGAACAGACGATCAAAACAGATATACTCGTGATTGGCGGCGGGCTGAACGGTCTGCCATTCGCCATTGCCGCGGCCTCGGCGGGCCTCCGCGTCGTGGTGCTTGAGCGGGAAAAGCCGGCGGATCTCCTTGACGCGACGTTTGACGGGCGCGTCTCGGCGATTGCCCATGCGTCGCGCAACCTGCTTATTGCCTTGGGTATCTGGCAATATGTGCGGGAAAACCAGCCGATGCTGGATATCCGCATCACCGATGGCCCGTCAAAACTCTTCCTCCATTACGATCACCGCCAGCTCGGCGATGAACCCTTTGGCGATATCGTTGAGAACCGGCATATGCGCGAGGCGCTTTACCGGCGTGCAGGTGAAGTGCCGACGCTCTCGATCATGGCGCCTGCGAGCTATCGCGCGATCTCGCGGGACGCCTCGGGCGTTACCGCAACGCTCGCGAGCGGTGAAACCATTCAGGCGCGGCTGCTCGTCGCGGCCGATGGGCGCGGCTCGCCGGTGCGGCGCGCCGCTGGCATCAAAACGGTCGGCTGGTCCTATGATCAAACGGGGATCGTCTGCACGGTCGCCCATGAAATCCCGCATTACGGCGTCGCGCAGGAGAGATTCCTGCGCCCCGGTCCCTTCGCCATTCTGCCGATGACGGGAAATCGTTCCTCCCTCGTCTGGACGGAACAAACCGATCGGGCAAAGATCATCATGGGGCTTTCCGATGCGGCGTTTCAGCGCGAGATGAGCAAGCGCTTCGGCGACTATCTCGGCGCGCTCAAAGTCGTCGGTCCACGCTGGAGCTATCCGCTTTCCCTGCATCAGTCGGAAAGCTACGTCGCGGAGCGGCTCGCCCTGATCGGGGATGCGGCGCATGGCATGCATCCGATTGCGGGGCAGGGGCTGAACCTCGGCCTTCGCGATGTCGCGGCCCTTGCCGAGGTTGTCATTAATGCCGCGCGGCTCGGTCAGGACATTGGCGGGGCGATGGTGCTGGAGGACTATCAGCGCTGGCGCCGGTTCGACAGCATTACCCTCCTTGCGATTACCGACGGGCTGAACCGGCTGTTCGTCAATCAGCTTGCACCGGTTCGCGCGGCGCGCCGGCTCGGACTTGCCGCCGTGAACCGCATGCCGCGCCTCAAAGGATTTTTCATGGAACATGCCCGCGGCACGGTCGGGGAGCTGCCGCGGCTTCTTCGCGGGGAGACTTTATAGCGCCGCCTTCGCTGCCTTACGGGTCGCGGCTGAGGCCCGCCTTCGCGAGATTGTCGAGATAGGTCGCCCAGAGCGTCTCCTGCTTCAGGCCGAGTTCATAAAGATAACTCCACGAGAACAGCCCTGTGTCGTGCAGATCGTCGAATTTTATCCGGATGGCGTAGTTCCCGACCGGCTCCAGCCCCATGATGCCGACATGGCGGCGCCCCGCAACGATCTGCTTCTGGCTTGCACCATGGCCCTGCACTTCGGCGGAGGGGCTTTCAACGCGCAGGAATTCCGCCGGAAACTGAAAAGTCTGGCCGTCCGCGAAGGCGATGGAGAGAATTTTTTCCTGGCTTTTCAGGCGCACCTCGGTGACTTTGGGCCGACCCGCCTGATCGTAAATCTCGCCCGTCATGCCCCTTCCGCGATATCCAGTTCGCGCGCCTCTTCGACCAGCATGATCGGAATGCCGTTGCGGATCGGATAGGCGATCCCCGCCGACTTGCTGACGAGTTCGCTCTTCTCACGATCAAAAATAAGCGGCCCCTTGGTCAGCGGGCAGACAAGGATCTCAAGAAGTTTCGGATCAACAGCGAGTGTCTTGTTGTCGGTCATCAAAGGCTCTTTCACGCAGGGATTATTGCAAGGTACGGTGCGTTTCCACCTGCTGGATCATCATTTGCAGCAGGCTGATCAGAAGTTCTGCCCGGCTGCAGACGTCTTCAGCCTCCAGAAGCGCCTGCTTTTCCACGGGCGAGAACGGGCAGATCATGGCAAGCGAGTTGATCAGGCTGTCATCTTCGAGATTGTCGAGGGTCTGCCAGTCGTCGCCGCCGTCCTCGAATTCAAGGAAATGCCGAAGCGTCTCATGCAGCGCCTGACGGTCAACGCTGTTGCGCCGCAAAGGTTCAAGGTCATGGCGGAACTTCCCGTATGCCGCCTTGATCTGGCGATAGGGCGTCGTGACGTCTAGTTCCTCAATCACCTCGAAACGGCAGAGCCCTTCCAAGGTGATGCGCAGCATGCCGTTCGGCAGTGCGCCATATTCGCAAATCTTGCCGGCGCAGCCGATATGGAAGATCTCGGGCGTCATCAGCCGCGAGTTCGGATCGCGCGGCTGCACCATGCCGATCAGGCGATTGGTCGCCATGGCGTCCTGCACCATGGCGAGATAGCGGGGCTCGAAAATATTGAGCGGCAGATGAGCGTTGCTGAGAAGGAGCGCGCCGGACAGCGGGAAAATCGGCAGTACCGGTGGGAATTCGTCAAGTCCCATAGTCGCGCCCGTGTCAGTCATGAGAAGAGCAGAGATGAGAGCCGGCGTCGCAGGCTCTTTGTCAATGGGTTGGTGGCGCCAAGAAGGTCGAGCAGCTTGAGCAGCTCCTGCCGGCCGGCGGCTTCGTTCCACTCGCGGTCGCGGCGGATGATCTCGAGAAATTCTTCGCCGCCCGCCTCATAGTTGCCGCCACCGACGAGGGCGCGACCATATTGAAGGCGCGCCTCAAGATCATCCGGCTGCGCCTCGACCTTCTGGCGCAGCGGCTCGAGCTCGCCGGCGTTCACTGCATTCTCGGCAATCGAGATGGCCGCCATCGCGGCACTGACTTCGGGCGCTGATTTCTTGCTTTCGTCGATCGTGTCGATCAGACTTTTCGCGGCGTCGATCTCGCCAAGCTTGACATAAACTTTGGCAAGCTGCGCCTTGGCGCCGACATGCTCGGGGTCCGCTTCAAGGATTTTAGCAAAGGCTGTCAGCGCAACGTCGGTTTCGCCGGCCTCAAGCGCACTGGTTCCAGCTTCGTAGGCCTGCTCGATGGGGGAGGGGCCGATCGGGCCTGCGTGGTGCTCGACGAATTCCTTCACCTTGCTTTCCGGCAGCGCGCCCATGAAGCCATCGACAGGACGGCCGTCCTTGAAGGCGAAGACCGCAGGAATAGACTGCACCTGCAAACTCTGCGCGATCTGGGGATGCTGATCGATATCAACCTTGACGAGGCGGACAGCCCCTTTTGCGTCCTTGACCACTTTTTCAATAATCGGGCCGAGCTGGCGGCAGGGACCGCACCACGGCGCCCAGAGGTCGACAAGAACAAGCCGCTGCTTGCTCTCCTCCACGACATCTTCCATGAAGGTCTGCGTCGAGCCGTCCAGAATCAGATCATCGCCCGCCTCGGCGCTCTTGTTAATCAGGGTTTCCATCAGTGCTGTTACCAAATCCGTTTATTTTCAGAAGGAGTGCATTTGCGGACTAGCCGATGCGTTCTCCATGGGATAACACCATCCGGCACTTTTGTTAAGTGGTCCTCTCGATGATGTAGGCCGGTTGCACTAACAATCAAGACGCGTCGGCAATCTGTCTCTCCGGCAGTTCAAGGACCCGCGTCCGGTGGCCGCAGGCGTCGATGAAGGTCTGAAGGCCGGCCGGGGTGATGCGCGTGGTCATGGTGTTGATAAGCGGATGATAGTTGAGATACTCATGATCCATCATCCGTTTCTCGAGAATGACCTCAACGACCCGCTCCCTGTCGTTGATCAGCGCAAATGGCGTAACCGAGCCCGGTTCGACGCCGAGCGTCTCATAAAGCAGGTCCGGCTTGCCAAAGCTCAGGTTCTTTGCCCCGACCAGCGGGCGAAAGGCTTTCAGATCAACGGCAGTTTCCTGCAGGCAGACGACCAGGTAGAGGTCACCGCTTTTGTCCTTCAGGAACAGATTCTTGCAATGCCCGCCCGGCAGATGGCCGGTATGCTCCTGCGCTTCCTCGACGGTGAAAACCGCGACGTGATGATGGGTTTCATGACTGATTCCGAGTTCATCCAGTCTCGCCAACAAATCTTCAGGTGTTGCAGGCAATTTTCTCTTCTCCCTTTGCTTTCCTACTGCGAGGAAAGTAGCCGCTCTCGGCCCGGGTTAAAATAAAGAAATGCCAAAAGCGGAAAATTTCGAAAATCGCGCTTGCAATCGAAGGGTATTTACGTATTATCCCGCCTCGCAACCGATGTTGCCGCTCGAGCGGGCGTAGCTCAGGGGTAGAGCATAACCTTGCCAAGGTTAGGGTCGTGAGTTCGAATCTCATCGCCCGCTCCATATTTCAAAAATTTCATACATAAAATCAATTTTCTAAGCGCTGGGAGTGTCCCCGATTTCCCCTCCTCACGCGCCGAAGGCGCCATCGATCGTGTGCATTGCGCCAGTCACGAAATCCGTTTCCGGTCCCGCGAGCCAGGCGACCATCCCAGCGACCTCTTCGGCCCGGCCATGGCGCTTGATGGCCATGAAGCTGTGCAGCAGGTCGCGGATTGGCCCGTCGGCGGGATTGGCGTCAGTGTCGATGGGGCCCGGCTGAACGACGTTGACCGTGATCCCGCGCGGCCCTAAATCGCGGGCGAGGCCGCGGGCCATTCCCTGTAGTGCCGACTTGCTGAGCGCGTAGGCGGCAATGCCGGCGAACGGCACGCGGTCGCCGTTGACCGAGCCAATGACGATAATCCGTCCGCCTTCCGGCATCAGGCGCGCAGCTTCGACCGCGGCGTGATAGGGGGCATGCACATTGATCTTCAGCATCTCGTCGATCGCGTCGGGATCGAGGTCAAGCGCATTGCCGAAAACGGCGACTCCGGCATTCACGATGAGCACGTCGAGCGGGCCGCTCTCGCGCACCCGCCGAATGACCGCATCGCGATCGGCGCTGTCGGTGAGCACGGCCGTGCTGCCGGTCTCATTTGCGAGTTGCTCCGCCGCCTGCCGCGCGCCGAAATAGGTGAAGGTCACCTCTGCACCATCGGCGGCAAGCCGCCGGACGATTGCCGCCCCGATCCCGCGGCTGCCGCCGAGGACGAGTGCCGATTTTCCTTGAAAGCTGGTCATGAGATTCTCCAATCATATTTATATAGCGAGCGCTACATTAATATGGCTGGAGGTCTTCTGGTCAATGCATTATGTAGTTACCAATACAATAATAGTCTTTTGTGTGACGGCGGTATCATTCGGGGGATCAGAACGGGGGCTCCTCATTGGGAAGCGGGGATGCGTGCAATCACCTTGATCTCGAAATCGAACCCCGCGAGCCAGTTAACCCCGACGGCAGTCCAGTTGGGATAGGGGGCGGCCTTGAAGATGTCATTCTTCACGTCCATAACCGCGCCGATCTGTGTCTCGGGATCGGTGTGGAAGGTGGTGAGATCGATGATGTCATCGAAGGTGCAGCCGGCGGCCGCCAGCACGGCTTTCAGATTTTCGAAGGCGAGGCTGATCTGGCGGGTGAGGTCCGGCTCGGGACTTCCATCGTTCCGGCTCCCGACCTGGCCGGAGACGAACAGAAGGTCGCCCGAACGTAGCGCCGCCGAATATCGATGCTTTTCATAAAGGGCGTGCCGCCCGCTCGGGAAGATTGCTTCTTTTTGCATCATGAGGGGTGCTCCTCGCTGGTGGAAAGGACTTCTCTGATTGCGCAGCTCGCAACCTCGGCAGAGGCGAGAAGGCGCTCGAGCCCATAGCCGTTCCGCGCCATGGCGGAGAGACCGGCCATCGTTGTGCTGACGAAGGATGTGAGCCGGCCCGCCGCTTCCGGGTGCCGCGCCGCGATAAAGCCGCGAAGTGCTTCTTCTTTCGCAAGGTGAAAGTTTCGCGCGGCTTCGCGGGCCTCCGCATCGATACACCGCGTTCCTTCAAGGACGAGGCAGCCGGTCGTCTCCGGGTCGGCGGCATAAAGGCGGGCCGCCTGTTCAAGCAGCTCTGCGAGCGCGTCGGCGACCGGGCGGTCGCTGCGCAGCAATTCGCGGAATGGAACCACGCCGGTATGTGCGTAGCGTTCAAGCACCTGCTTGTAGAGGCCGGCCTTGCTTCCGAATGCCGCGTAAAAGCTCGGCGGATTGATGCCAAGCGCGGCGGTAATGTCGGCGACGCTCACAGCGTCATAACCGCGCGCATGAAAGAGCCGCTGCGCGGTCGCGACCGCCGCCTCGGGATTAAAGCGGCGCGGCCTGCCGCGGGGCCGCGGGATTGCGGGTTGATCCATGGCCTTGCCTCTATTGATTTTGCTCGTTCTATTTATGTAGCGTATATTACATATAGATGCAAGGCGTCGATTAAATCCGGCGGCTTAGGCTGCGCCGGGCGGTAGGCCAGTCGTCGGGGCGCCTGTGGGCGATAGGGAAAATTAACATTTCGACGCCATAATGGTGCCATAGTCTGTTGATACCAACCCGCGTCATTAATAATCGTTAATTTTTCTGGTTGAGGAAGAGTATGGCCTGTCCATTATGCGGCGGAGACGTCGAACGTCAAATCCGCACTTATGCAATTGATTATAAACATTTACAAAGTTACGTCGATCTCCCCGGATTATATTGCACCAACGCCGATTGCGGCGAGGGGATGGTTGAAGAGAGCGCCTGGGAAGAGGTGGAACGCGTCAAGGCGGAACTGAAGGCGGAATATCTCGGTGTGATGACGCCCGACAAAATCCGCGATCTCAGAACCAGGCTCAATCTGTCGCAGCGTCGCGCCGGCCAGATTTTTGGCGGCGGACCAAATGCCTTTCAGAAATATGAGACGGGTAAAGTCACCATCTCGCAGTCGATGAATAACCTGCTGCGTCTCGTCTCGAAATATCCGGAACTGATGGTGGAGCTGCAGCGCTGACAGGACGCCCTGCAGCGGCGTGCGTCAGAAAAATGATAGCCAAGCAGCCGGTTCGAAGTATTATCCTCCTGTGAACCGGGGGGGATAATCGAGTGGCTGCGCCTGACTACAACATTTCTCTGATCCCGCCGCGCCTTGACGGCGGCGGTGCCGATGTTGCATCCATCGGTTGTCGGGAAGCGCGGAAATGAGCGGTCCTATCCTGCTTGCCTATGATCTCGACGGTGAGGGCGGGGGGAAGCCCGTCAGCGACCGGGTCATCGGGAGGGAGCTCCGGCGCGATGTGCTCGCATGGGTTCACCTTGACGGAAAGCACCCCGATGCGCGGTTGTGGCTGGACAGGGAAATTTCGTCACTCGATCCCTTTGTCGTTGATGCCCTGCTCGCCGAGGAAACCCGGCCGCGTATGGCGGAGATTAATGATGGCGCGCTTCTGATCCTTCGCGGCATCAACCATGATGAAAATGCCGATCCCGAAGATATGGTGTCCATCCGCCTGTGGATCGACAAGACGCGGATTATCAGCGTGCAGCTGCGGAATTCGATGGCGATCTTTGACGTCGAAGAGCGGATCAGCGCAAACAAGGGGCCGCGCAACCCGGGCGAGTTCGTCAATTTGCTGCTCGCACGGCTCTCCGATGGCATGACGTCCCTGATCGCCGATCTCGATGACGAAACCGACGATGTCGAGGAGAGGATCCTTGAAGATCCTGACAGTTCCTTGCGGGAGCGGATCATCAGCATCCGCAAGACCGCGATCAAGCTTCGCCGCTATATAGCGCCGCAGCGAGATGCCATCGGCCAGCTGCTGCTTGCCGAGTTTTCCTGGCTGGACGGGCAGCATCGCCGCCTTCTACAGGAGAATTTCGACCATCTCCTGCGCTACATCGAAGATCTCGACGCCATTCGCGAACGCTCGCAGATTATGAAGGACGAACTCGCCAATATCATTGCCGACAAGCTGAACCGTCATCTCTATATCCTGTCGGTTATCGCCGCGATATTCCTGCCGCTCGCGTTTCTGACGGGGCTGTTCGGGATCAATGTAGGCGGAATTCCGGGCGATCAGTCCCCTTATGCATTCGCGATATTTTGCGGGGTTCTGGTGATCCTCGTCGCCGTGCAGATTTTTATCTTCAAGAAGCTGAAATGGTTCTGATCAGGGAAGCAATCGCATGATACGCATCAGCGCGGCCTTCGATGGCGGGAATATCATTTGCGATGACTGTCGCGCGCCCGCCGATATTCGGCTGCGTATCCGGCCAGATACGAATGCGGATTTTTTCCAGTGGTTCTACTTTCGCCTGAACGGCGCGCGAGACACCGATTGCGTTATGCGCATCCTGAATGCGGGGGCGGCCTCCTATCCACAAGGGTGGGACGGATATCGCGCCGTCGCCTCCTATGACCGGCAAAGCTGGTTTCGGATCGCGACGGACTATCGGGACGGTGAGTTGATCCTCCGCCACCGGCCGGAGCGCGATACCGTCTATTATGCCTATTTCGCGCCCTACACGATGGAGCGGCACCTTGACCTGCTCGCGTGCGCAGGGCAATCGCCGCTCGTGCGGCATTCATCGCTCGGATTGACCGCCCACGGGCAGGATATTGATCTTCTCACCATTGGCGATGCCGGCGAGGCGAAGAAAAGCTTCTGGATCATCGCCCGGCAGCATCCGGGAGAAACCATGGCTGAATGGTGGGCCGAAGGTTTTCTGGAACGCCTGCTCGATCGCGCCGATGCCGTCTCCCGCGCCCTTCTGGAGAACGCCTGCTTTTATGTCGTGCCCAACATGAATCCCGACGGCAGTCGGCTCGGGCATCTCAGGACCAATGCCGCCGGCGCCAATCTGAACCGGGAGTGGGACGCACCCGACCCGGAGCGCAGCCCTGAGGTCTATCATGTGCGGGCGAAGATGCGCGAGAGCGGCGTCAATCTCTGTCTCGATGTTCATGGCGATGAGGCGCTTCCCTATAATTTCATCGCCGGCGCGCACGGTATCCCGAGCTGGAATGCGACCCGCGACCGCCTGCTGACCGATTTCAAGCGGAGCTGGCAGCAGGTCAATCCCGACTTCCAGACGCAGCATGGCTATCCGATTGCGCGCAAGGGAAAGGCGAACATGTCGATCTGCGTCAATCATGTGAGCGAATATTTCGGCTGTCTCGCGATGACGCTCGAAATGCCGTTCAAAGATACGGCGGACCGCCCGTTTCCAGAGGTCGGCTGGTCCCCGGAGCGCGCGAAACGGCTTGGCGCATCGGTTCTCGATGTCATCTACAGATTGTTTGACCGTCTCTAGCGGGCATCCGAAAAATATTAGACAAAGATAATTTTTCTGTTGTTTTTTTTCGCGATCGGGAGCTTTCTATTTCGCGCAAAATCATCGTGATTCTGCATTTGTCGTTTTTTTGGAGGGGGTTCAAGACAAATGCTTGCGGAAAAATTTATCAAATCATCTGTTATCTATCTGCTGATCGGCCTCTGCCTTGGCCTTTACATGGGAATATCCACGGATCATTCCCAGATGCCGACCCACGCGCATCTCAATATGCTCGGCTGGGTGACGATGGCGCTGATGGGCGTCGTCTACAAAAGCTGGCCGCAGGCCGCGGCGGGGAAACTCGCCACCGTCACCTACTGGCTCGCGCATATCTCGGTGATCGGCATGACGGTGGGGCTGTTCCTGCTCTTTTCGGGGCACGAGGAGTATGAGCCCATCGCGGCCATTTCGGCGATTGTGGTGATCGTGAATATCATTCTGTTCGCCGGCCTGCTGTACCGAAAGATCTGAGCGTCAGCCTTCGGCCTCGAAGGTCAGCGTCTGCCCGAGCAGGCCCGCCGTGTTGCCAAGCGCGGCGAGACAGTTCTCTGCGCGCTCGGGCGGAATATAGACGGAGAAGAGCGTGATAAACCATGTCTGGTCATTCTCTTTCACCTGGTCGGATTTCAGGCGGACGATATTTGCTTCGAAATCGATGAAGACCTCGGTCAGCCGGGCCAGCAGTCCCGGCTGATCTTCCCCCTCGCAGCGGATGTGATGGGTGATGCGGCTTGGCGGCGTTTCGACGTCGTCAAGAACGAAGCGGCGAAGATCGACGTCTGCCTGCTCCAGCCCCTCAAGCGAGGCAAGCTCGCCTGCGAGTTCGCTCTCGGAAATCTCCGATGGGATTTCGATGATAGACGTAAAGGCGCAGCCCTTTCCGAGAATCGCAAAGGAGGTATCGCCAAGATTGACCCCCTTGTCGAATAGATGCCCACTCAGCAGTGAAATCAGACCGATACGATCCTTTGAAAAGACGGACAGAAGCGCTTTGTAGGTGGACATGGGACCTCGCTGTTCTGTGGCTGCAGATACCGGGAGCGGCATCATCCTCTATTACACCAGCTTTTTTGCGCCTTCGCAAACGGCATATATTCGCAAAGGCGGATAACCTTGCGTTAACGAAAAGACGCTATGATGGCGCAATCGGATTGAAACTATTTGCGATTCTCGGCCATTTCCGGCGTCGGGCAGGAAATTGCGGGAGAAAACTGGAGATAGATGAATGCTCATCGGTGATATCTTGTTGGCGCAGAATCTGGTGACGCCGGAGGATATAAAGATCGCCCTGCACCGGCAGAAGGAAAATGGCGGCCGGCTTGGCGAAAACCTCGTTGCGCTTGGCGCCCTGACCCAGGAGCAGCTTGATCGTGCCGTTTACGAGGCGCCGCGCGCGCCAAAGACCATCGAAGACACAGGGATCCCGAGCTCCAACCTGCTGCGCATTCTATTCAAGCTCATCTATGTGAACAGCCTTGAGACGGCATCGGAAATGTCAGCGGCCATCAAGCTGCCGCTTGGCGTCGTCAATCGCCTCATTCAGGAGGCGGGCGACCGCAAGTTTCTGGAGTCGCTCGGCAATGTGGATAATTCGACCTTTTCCGAAACACGCTATGTGATGACGGAAATGGGCAAGCGCTATGCGATCGAGTCGCTGGATCAGAACCAGTATGTCGGCCCGGCGCCGGTCTCGCTTTCCGCCTATCAGTCGCGCATCAATCAGCAGAAGATCACCAACGAGCGGATCAGCCAGCAGAAGATTGAGGAGAGTTTCAAGAACCTTATCATCGCTGATGATTTCGTGCGTCGTCTGGGTCCCGGCATCAACGCGGGGAAGAGTATCCTGCTCTACGGTCCGCCCGGTAACGGCAAGACGACAGTCGCGGAAAAGGTCGCGGATATCTTCGCCAACGTGATCTATATTCCCTATTGTTTCGAAGTCGACGGCCAGATCATCAAGGTGTTCGATCCGGCCATCCACAAGCCGCGGTTCGGGGCATCCTACAGCGAAAAGACGAAAAGTTCTGGCCTCCGCCGGGAGGAGTTCGACGGGCGCTGGGTGCCGTGCGAACGACCGGTTGTGATTACGGGCGGCGAACTGACGCTCGAGATGCTTGATCTCAGCTTCAACGCCCATGCCAAATATTATGAGGCACCGCTGCATGTGAAGGCGTCCAACGGCACCTTCATCATCGACGACTTCGGTCGCCAGCTTGTCAGCCCCGAAGACCTGCTCAATCGCTGGATCGTTCCGCTTGAAAGCCGGATCGACTATCTGAAACTGCACACCGGCAAGAGCTTCTCGCTGCCGTTTGACGAGCTTGTCATATTCTCAACCAACCTCTCGCCGGACGATCTGATGGATCCGGCATTTCTGCGCCGTATTCCCTACAAGCTTGAGACGGTGGGGCCGACGCGCGAGCAGTATTTCGAGATCTTCAAGATGGTCGGGGCATCGCGCGGGCTGGAGATTACCGAAGATATCCTCGATATCGTGATCGAAGAGCTTCAGGTGAACAACAGTTTCGAGCTTGCCTGCTACCAGCCGAAATTTATCGTCGAGCAGATCATCGCGGCCTGCAAATATCAGGGGCGGGACCCGGCGGTCAGCCGCGAGCTGGTCATTGATGCTCTGAAGAATCTCTACACCACCTCTGCGAAGGGGGCGGGCAAGACGGCGGCGAAGGCGTTGGAGACGGGCGCGACATCAAAAGCTTCGATTGCCGCGATCTGATCCGCCTGTCGCCTAGCTGAGCTGCGCGCGGTTGCCCGGCAGGACAAGCCGGGCCGCAGAGATGATGCTGGTGCCAAGCCAGCTCGTCCGGTTGATGACGAGGCAGGCGGTGGTCGCGTCAAGTTCGAGAAAATGATTGATCTCGGCGTTGGAGACGGCGGCCTGAATCACGTGCCGATGTGAGAGCTGGGCGTATTTCCGGGCAAGAAACGTATCGGTCGTCATCTGGCGGAAATCCGTTTCCAGAAAATCATGCACCAGCGCCGGATTGACGTAGCGGTCCTCCAGCATGACCGGCAATCCGTTCTCGCGATGCACGATGTAGGAGCGGTACACCTTCTCCCCTGCCTTCATGCCCATCATGATGGCCGCCTTGGGTTCGATCTCTTCCCCTTGCAGGAAATGGATATCGCACTGATGCCGCCCGCCGCGGTCGCGGATGACATCGTCGATCTCGCGGATTTCGAGGAGCTTGGGCTGTTTCTTCGGTGCGGCGACGAATGTGCCGACGCCCTGTATCCGCTCAAGATATCCGGCCTGTGTCAGCTCCCGCAATGCCCGGTGAATGGTCATGCGCGAAATTCCCATCTCCCGGACCAGCGCATGCTCGGAAGGTATCTGGAAATAGGCGGGCCAGCCACCGCCTTCGATATTCTGCAGGACGTAGGATTTGACCTGTTCATAGAGTGGCTTGGGCGGCGCAAAGCCGCCCTCTTCGGGCGCCAGGGTGATATGAGGCATGTCGAGCTCCCTCTCCGCTGTTTGTCTTAGCAGGAGGACGCCGGTACCGCCCGCGATGTGACGCGGCGGCGGACAGGAAAATGCAGAAACTTGAAAATAATTCTTGAACGATCGTTCCAGATGCCTATATGATATCTGTACTGATCAGCTCTATCTCTGAAAAGTTGATAATGATCTGTGAATGGCCTGCCCCGATTATTGCGCCCCTCGGGGTGGGCCGATTTCGCATCTCTCCCCCTGTCGTCCGTCTTTTACCCTTGAACCATATTGTTGCATTGTTCATATAAACGCCAAAGCAGTTTATGACATGCAGGATGGATATGACAGAACATACACATGAATTTCAGGCAGAAGTTGCCAAGCTTCTGGATATTGTGACGCATTCCCTCTACAGCGAGAAGGAAATCTTCCTCCGCGAGCTCGTGTCCAATGCGTCTGATGCCTGTGACCGGCTCCGCTATGAAGCGCTGACCCGTCCGGAACTCATCAAGGATGATCCCGAATTCAAGGTCTCTATCTCTGTTGATGAAAAGGCGCGCACGCTGACAATCGCCGATAACGGTATCGGTATGACCGAGCAGGAAATGATCGACAATCTCGGGACAATCGCGCGCTCGGGCACCTCGCGCTTCTCGGAGCAGCTGACCGGCGATGCCGCCAAGGATGTGACCCTGATCGGGCAGTTCGGCGTTGGTTTCTACTCCGCTTTCATGGTAGCAGATAAAGTCACCGTCACCAGCCGCCGGGCGGGAGAAGAGGGGGCAACCGTCTGGACGTCGGAAGGGCGCGGCACGTTCTCGGTCGAGCCCGCGACGCGGGATGGGCGGGGGACAACTATCGTCCTTCACATGCGAAAGGACGCGAAGGAATTTCTTGAGCCGGTGCGGCTTCGCCAGATCGTCAAGACCTATGCCGATCATATCGCCATTCCGGTGATCTTGCAGGGAACCGGCGAGAAAGCCGAGGCGGAGACGCTCAATTCGGCGAGCGCGCTCTGGACCCGTCCGAAATCGGAAATCACCGACGAGCAGTATGCGGAATTCTATCGCCATGTCGGACAGGCGTTCGATACGCCCTGGCTGACATTGCACAGCCGCGCCGAAGGTCGCATCGAATATACAATGCTCCTGTTCGTGCCCGGGCATCCGCCGTTTGACTTGTTCAACCCGGAACGGAAATCGCGTCTCAAGCTCTATGTCAAGCGCGTCTTCATTACCGATGACTGCGAAGAGCTTGTCCCGGCCTATCTCCGCTTTCTCCGCGGCGTCGTGGATAGCGAGGACCTGCCGCTCAACGTCAGCCGGGAAATGCTGCAGCATAATCCCGTCCTGCAGAAAATCCGCAGCGGCCTGATCAAGAAGGTGCTGGGCGAGTTGGAGCGCAAAGCCGCGAAAGACGCCGACGGGTTCAACAGCTTCTGGGACAATTTCGGCGCTGTTCTCAAGGAAGGCATTTATGAGGATGTCGTCAACGGCGAGCGCATTCTGAAGATGGCGCTGTTCAACAGCACCGCATCGGAGAAGCGGACCAGTCTTGCCGATTATATCTCGCGCATGAAGGAGGGGCAGGATGCGATCTACTATATCACCGGCGAGGATGTCGAGACGCTGAAAACGAGCCCGCAGCTTGAAGGGTTTGCGGCCAAAGGCGTGGAAGTGTTGCTGCTCGCCGATGCCATCGACAGCTTCTGGCTGAACCGCATTACCGAGTTTGACGGCAAGCCGTTCAAGTCCGTCACCCGCGGCGCCGCCGATCTCGACAAGCTGGCGGCAACGAAGGAAGCGGATGAAAAGACTGAACCCAAAGCGGATGACGCCGAGATGGACAGCCTGATCGCCGCCTTCAAAACGGCGCTCGATGGCAAGGTGAAGGATGTCCGCACCTCGTCTCGGCTGACGGGAAGCCCGGTCTGTCTCGTGGCCGATGACGGCGATATGGATATTCATCTGGAGAAAATCCTGAAAGCCAACCGGCAGCTTGGCGGCGGATTGGAAAGCCTGCGCATTCTCGAATTGAACCCGCGCCATATGCTGATCCGCAAGCTCGCCGCAAAGGTGAAGCAGAATGGCGCGTCCGATGCCGTGAGTGACGCCGCGCTTCTGCTGCTCGATCAGGCGAGGATCATTGAAGGGGATCCGGTGCCGGATCCGGCCGCCTTTTCGCGGCGCATGGCGAACTTCATGGTCGAGGGCATCTCTGCCTGACCTGCTGGACGGCGAGGGTCCCACGCCTCTGCGTGACTGAAAAAAGACTGCCGGAAACATAATCCGGCAGTTTTTTTATAGCTAAAAACAACTATAGCGATATATTAATTGAAAAAATACACTTTACTCTTACATGAGAAGCTGTGACCCCATGGAATGACGACTTGAATGATCCGACTTGGCAAACTTCTCCTGATCATCTGTATTCTGCCCGGCGCGTCCGCCTGCACGGCGGTCAAGGATGTGTTCGTTGCGGAGGAGATGACACGGTTCGCCGAGGATGTGACGGTGCTCTCTGCGGTGATCGCCGAGGAATTTGAGCTTGCGGAGGAAATCAACACCCTTGGCTTCACCGACAGCCTGCTCTTCCAGCTTGAGCTTGGCGGGACGCCCGATACGGATCTGAAGCCGCTCTTCAGCGCCCGCGATATCGCTGCGCGGCAGGATCTGCTCGCCGCCCTTGAAGGCTATGTCTCGGGTCTGGCGGCAATCGGCAAGGGGCAGAGCGCGAGCGCCGTCTATTCTGGCGTCTCCGGCGCGGCGGCGGGGCTTAAATCGCTCACTGCCGACAGTTTCAGCCTGTCGCATTCTCTCTCGCTCCTGCAATCGGATCAGCTTATCAATGACCTCGATCTATTCGACGAGTTCTTCCTGCTGCCCGAGCGGGATCGGCGGCTCGCACCCATCCTGGAGAAGGGGGGCGAGGCCGTGCGAAAATCAGCGCTGCTGCTTTATGTCGATATCGGTGCGCCGAGCGATCAGTCAGCCAAATGCAGCTTCACGGCGCCGGCCAACGACATTGATGATGATATGCGCAGCCTGAAGCTCTGCCGGGGTGGCCTTCGCTCCATTGTCGCAACCGCAATCGCCTTCAACGTCACGGTCTGGAAGGACCGTCTGGCCCATTTGACGACGCAGGCGGAGAGTAGCATCGCGCGCCGCGCTGTGGTGACGCATCTTGTCACGCTGCAGAAGTTTGCAGCGTCCGTCGATACGCTGCTCGCGCAAACCCAGTCCGCGCTGATCGCGATGGTCGCAACCCATAGCGCCTTTGAGACGGCTGTTCGTGAGAGCAATGCGGGCGAGGCATCCGCGTCCCTGCTGGCGGCGTCCCGCTCCCTGCTCTTTCACGAGGAGACGGCCGCTCTCAAGGAACGTATCGACGGCGCGAGATCCACCCTCGCGGCGCTTGCGGGTGCCGCGCCAGATGCGCCGGCGGGGCAAATTGCAGCAGCCGGCGATAAGGAGATGCCACAATGACTGAAACATTTGCCGAGGCGCTTCAAAAGCTGCAAGCCGGTCTCGATATGCTGAACGCGCAGGATGTATCGCATCTTCCCGCCCGCCAGCTTGCCATGGTGGAAAAATCGAAAACCGCCCTCTACGGCGAGATCCAGCATCTGCAGGCGCGCGAGATTGAAGAGCGGGATGCGGACTATGCCGTCGTGACGGCGGCGCTTCGCAACAGCAAGGCGGATCTCACGGCTCTCTCGGGCTGGATCGCCGAACGGGAGGCGGAAGACCGCGCGGTCTTCACAATGCTCTCGAAAGGGATAGGGATCGTCCTTTCCCTGCTGGTGTGAGCCAGTATTGCGCCGCCGCGGGGGGCGATCTTAGCGCGACTTGTCCATGATCCTGTCGACGGGATTGCGCGTGACGCTATAGCCCGCTTCCTTCGGGATCAGCAAAAATCTGCCTTCCTCCGTGACTTCGACCTTCGGCTCAACCGTGAAAGGCTTGTGTCTTTTGGCGTGGAGAAGGGCATCCTCGGAAGTTCCGAAGCGGCAGAGCGCCTCAACATTCATGCGGGTCGGGAAAATCACCGTATAGCGGCCCTTATCTGCTTCCTCGAGAACCTCGTTGGGCCCGACCCAGACCGAATCAACCGATTCCGTTCCGTCATGGGCGCCAAGCTGGTGCGGCGGCGCTTCGGCGATAAAGAAATGCGTATCGAAGCGCTTCGGCATATAGGACGGCGTGATCCAGTGCGCATAATGGCCGAGCAGGTCCGTCGCGAGTTCAAGGTTTTCGTTCCGGATCATCTCAAGGAGCGGCAACTCGCCTGTTTGCAGCGGCATACGGTATTTCGAAAGATCAAGCAGCCGCTCATGGGTCACCAGCTCCCCGGTGCTGCGGTTCCGCGCGAGGAGAATATTCGCCTCTTCGAAGCTCTCGCGGATTGATGCAACCTTGAACGGGCGGAGCGGATCGTCCTTCTGATCGTGATCGGGCAGAAAGTCGGCAAGGGCCGGGTCCATATCCGCGTCATCCACCTTGCCGCCCGGAAAGACGAGCGCACCGGACGCGAAGTCGATCTGATGATGGCGGACCACCATGAACACTTCGAGCCTGTCGCTCGGCTTCGCGCAATCGCGAACGAGTAGGACAGTTGCGGCAGGTTTAAGGGGAGCTGTTTTATCTGTCATAGGGCACCATTATTCTTCTTTTGGAACATTGTGCCCGAGAGCGAGAGCGGGATCAACCAAATAGGAGTTTCTCTCAAAATGAGACTTCAAGCGCCGCGAGAATAGGGCCATATCCCCGCTGCTGCACGACAAGGGCGCAACCTTCACGGCCCTGCGCGCGGATGTCGGCGAGATCGAGACGGATGATTTTCTCCTTGCCGTCCCATTGGCCGAGGGAGCGAATCTTGCGCACGATATTATGATAGGTGACGACCCGGCCCTTGTTCTCGCCGCGGCGGATATCGATGTTCTCTTCGTGGTCGAGATCGAACAGCCAGAGCGTCGCGTCGCCCGAGCCGTCCGGCAGGACGATGTTCAACTGATCGCCGTCAAAGGACCATTCCAGCGGCAGCCGAGTCATTTGTCCGCTGAGCTTCTTGATCAAGGCTTCCGCGCTGCTCCGGTCAGATCCGACAACATGTTTGACGCCGCCGATCACCATTTGCGGAGTATACACATAGCGTGAGCGGAGATGATCGCGATAGGCGTCCTGGCGGGCATCGTTCGCCTCGCTCGCGAAAACGTCCTTCCAGCCGATATAATCCCAGTAGGTGACCGAAAACGAAAGGCCGAGAATATCCGTGTTGCGGACAAGCTCGCCGAGGAACTTGTCAGCGGGCGGGCAGGAGCTGCAGCCTTGCGAGGTGAAAAGCTCCACCACCATTTGCGGCTGATGGGCGCTTTCGGAGGCCGCCTCGTTCGCGCCCGTCAGAATAAAGAGGGCGATCGCCGCGTTGAATACGAACTGTCTGACCCGGAGTTTGTGCATATGGTGTAACTAAACCAATCCCCATTCACAGACAAATCACCTGTCAGTGAGAGAGAAGTGAATGAAAAACGGCGGCCTGAAAGCCGCCGTTTGTTTTGCGTCAAGCAAATATATCAGCTTGCTAGAAGGTTCCGCAGAACATACTGCAGGATACCTTCGTGGCGGTAATACTCCACTTCGTCCAGCGTATCGATTCGGCAAAGCAGATTGACTTCCTCGGTCGATCCGTCCTTGCGCGTGATCCGGCAGAGAACATTCATCCGCGGCTTGATGCCATTTTCGATGCCGATCAGGTCGATCACTTCGCTGCCGTCGAGCTTCAGCGTCTTGCGGCTCATCCCCTCGGGGAACTGCAGGGGCAGAATGCCCATGCCAACGAGGTTGGAACGGTGAATACGCTCAAAGCTTTCGGCGATGACGGCCCTGATGCCGAGCAGCAGCGTGCCCTTCGCGGCCCAGTCGCGGCTGGAGCCGGTGCCATATTCCTCGCCGGCGAAGACGACCAGCGGGACGCCTTCCTCGCGATATTTGACGGACGCGTCATAAATTGACATCTGCGTTCCGTCCGGCATGTGGCGGGTGATGCCGCCCTCGGTGCCGGGCGCGACTTCGTTGCGCAGGCGGATGTTGGCGAAGGTGCCGCGGGTCATGACCTTGTCGTTGCCGCGACGCGAGCCATAGGAGTTGAAATCCTTCGGCGCAACATTGTGGGCCTTGAGATATTCGCCCGCCGGTCCGTCCGCCTTGATGGCGCCCGCCGGAGAAATATGGTCGGTGGTCACTGAATCTCCGAGCAGCGCAAGGATGCGCGCGCCCCGAATGTCGGAGGGAACGCCCGGCTCCCTCTGCATCCCCTCGAAATAAGGCGGATGCTGGACATAGGTGGAGGAGGCGTCCCAGTCATAGGTCTGTCCCTCGGCCACCTCGATCGACTGCCATGTCGCGTCGCCCGAGAAAACGTCCGCATACTGCGTTTCGAACATTTCGCGGGTAACGGCCTCGCGAACGGTCTGCTGGACTTCGGCGTTGGTCGGCCAGATATCCTTCAGGTAAACCGGCTTGCCGTCCTTGTCGGTGCCAAGCGGATCCTTCGTGATGTCGATATTGATGGAGCCGGCGATTGCATAGGCAACGACCAGCGGCGGGGAGGCGAGATAGTTCGCTTTCGCCTGCGGGCTGATGCGGCCTTCGAAGTTGCGGTTGCCCGAGAGAACCGAGCAGGCAACGAGCTCCTTTTCGGAAATCAGATCGGCGATGGCCGGATCGATCGGGCCGGAGTTACCAATACAGGTCGTGCAGCCGTAACCGACAAGGTTAAAGCCGAGTGCATCGAGATCATCCTGCAGGCCGGCCCTCGTCAGATAGTCGGTGACCACCTTCGAGCCGGGTGCGAGCGAGGTCTTGACCCACGGCTTGACGGTCAGGCCCTTGGCGAGTGCGTTGCGCGCAACGAGACCGGCCGCCAGCATCACGTTCGGGTTCGAGGTGTTGGTGCAGGAGGTGATCGCGGCGATGATCACATCGCCGTGGCCGAGTTTGTAATCCTTGCCCGGTACCTGGTATTTCGCCTCGATGGTGCTGTCGGCATCTGCGAGATCGGGAAGAGCTTCCTTGAAGGCGCGGGCTGCGTTCGTGAGCTGAACGCGATCCTGCGGCCGCTTCGGCCCGGCAAGGCTCGGCTCGACGGTGGAAATGTCGAGATGCAGCGTCGCGGAAAATTCCGGATCCGGCGTTTTCTCGTCCCGCCACATGCCCTGCGCCTTGGCGTAGGCTTCAACCAGTTTGACTCGCTTCGGATCGCGCGCGGTGAAGGTAAGATAGTTGATCGTCTCTGCGTCGATCGGGAAGAAGCCGCAGGTCGCGCCATATTCGGGGGCCATGTTGGAGATGGTCGCCCGGTCGGCGAGGCTGAGTTCGGCAACGCCGGGGCCGTAGAATTCGACAAACTTGCCAACAACGCCGTGGGCGCGGAGCATCTGCGTTACGGTGAGAACGAGGTCGGTTGCCGTCGTTCCCTCGCGCAGCTTGCCGGTCAGCTTGAAGCCGACGACTTCGGGGATCAGCATGGAGATCGGCTGGCCGAGCATGACGGCCTCCGCCTCGATACCGCCGACGCCCCAGCCGAGAACGGCAAGGCCGTTGACCATCGTCGTATGGCTGTCGGTGCCGACCAGCGTGTCGGGATAGGCGATTGCCGTGCCGTTCTGGTCCTTGCTGGTCCAGACAGTCTGCGCCAGATATTCAAGGTTTACCTGATGGCAGATGCCGGTTCCGGGCGGTACGACGCGGAAATTGTTGAACGCTTTCTGGCCCCAGCGGAGGAAGGCATAGCGCTCGCCGTTCCGTTCCATCTCAATCTCGACGTTCTGCCGGAACGCGGTGGCGGTGCCAAATCTGTCAACCATGACCGAGTGGTCGATGACGAGATCGCACTGCGCCAGGGGATTGATCTTCTCCGGATCACCGCCGAGGGCGACCATCGCATCGCGCATGGCGGCGAGATCGACGACAGCCGGAACACCGGTGAAGTCCTGCATCAGGACGCGGGCCGGGAGATAGGCAATTTCGCGGTCCGCCTTGCGTTCTTTTAGCCAGCCGGCAAGGGCGGTGACGTCATCAGACGTGACGGTGCGACCGTCTTCGTGGCGGAGCAGATTTTCGAGGAGCACTTTCAGAGAGAAGGGGAGGCGGGACAAATCCCCAAGCCCGGCTTTTTCAGCTTCCGGAAGGCTATAATATGCATATGTTTCGCCATCAACTTCGAGAGTGCGGCGAACTTTAAGGCTGTCGTGACCAGTTATTGTCAACGTTTCGCTCCTTGAGAGGTAGGGGGAACGGGAAATGCCGGGTTGCCCGGCATCCATAATTATAGTTCGGTATGTGCCCTAATTTTGAAAAATTCTCAAGTACTAAGGTGGAAAGCTGTCAATTGTCTGTCCCTTCCTCTGCAAGAGGCGCATGAAATCGGCCAATCGCCCTTTCAAGTCGCGCGAGGGATGCAAATATTTGCCTGTGCGCCCAACTTGCTGTAGTCAGAGAGGCGGGCGCCTGCCCGACCCTGTCCCGTTGGAGTGACTGCTGCCGCTATGGAATTTTCCGTCGACAATCTCGCCTGCCAGCGGGCGGACCAGTTGATTTTCAAGGATCTCTCTTTTGCCCTGTCGCCGGGGGAGGCGATCTGGGTCAGGGGACGAAACGGCGCCGGCAAGTCCTCACTCTTGCGCATCTGCGCGCGGCTGCTGCGCCCGGCCGGGGGACGGATCACCTGGCGGGGCGAAGATATTTTCACCGCATCGGAGAGTTACGGCGCGGACTGTCATTATGTCGGCCATCAGGATGCCCTGAAGCCCGTCCTCACCGTGCGGGAGAATATCCGCTTCTGGGCCGGCTATCACGGCGATGCCGATATCGAGAAGGGGCTTGGGGAGTTTGAACTCGGGGGTCTTGCCGACATGCCCGCGGGGCTGCTCTCCCAGGGGCAGAAGAAGCGCACCAATCTCGCCCGTCTCGCCGCCTCGAAAGCCGCGTTCTGGATCCTTGATGAACCGGTAAGCGCGCTCGACCGGCATTTTATCGATCTCTTCCGCAATCGTTTGGCCGAGCATCTCGCGGCCGGCGGAATGGCGCTTTTTGCCACACATCAGGATCTCGGGCTTGAGAATGTCCGCAGCATCGATCTGGATGGGTGATGTCAGATGAGGCGGTTCCTGAGCGTCATACGCCGCGATATCACACTGGCGATCCGCCAGGGCAGCGCGGTTGCGCTGAGCTTGTGTTTTTTCGTGATTACCATCGTGCTCTTTCCGCTCGGCGTCGGGCCGGAGCTTGCGGTGCTGGCGCGGATCGGACCGGGCGTCATGTGGGTTGCCGCCTTGCTCGCCTGTCTGCTGACGCTTGATCGGATGTTTCAGGCCGATTTCGAGGATGGCTCGCTCGATCTGCTTTTGATCGGGCCGCTGCCGATTGAAATGCTGGTGCTCGCGAAGGTGATCGCGCACTGGCTGACCTCTGTTCTGCCGCTTGTTCTGATCGCCCCCATTCTCGCCCTGTCGCTCAACATCCCGCTCGACGGCGTTCTCGCGCTGGTGCTTGCGCTGCTGATCGGCACGCCGACGCTCAGCCTGATCGGGGCCGTTGGCGCGGCGCTGACTGTGGCAATGCGACGCGGCGGTGTGTTATTGTCACTGCTGGTGCTTCCGTTATATATACCGGTGTTGATTTTCGGCGTGGCGGCTGTTGAGGCGGCCATTGCCCTGTTGCCGGTGGCGCCGCATCTTCTGTTGCTCGGCGGCATTTCACTCGGCGCATTGGTTATGGGGCCCCTCGCAGCAGCGGCGGCCTTGCGGCTGTCCCTCATCTAGAGGCTATATAGGGAAAACGGAACAAGACAAGGCATGGCCATCAATCTGCACAAGTACGCCAACCCGCGCCGGTTTTTGTCGATCATCGGCGCGATCTATCCGTGGAGTGTCGCTCTCACGGTCGTCCTGCTAGGTGCCGGCCTTTATCTCGCTCTCTTTGTCGCCCCGCCGGATTATCAGCAGGGCGAGACGGTGCGGATCATGTTCGTGCATGTGCCGGCTGCCTGGATGGGGCTGATGGTTTATACAATGATGGCGATCTCGTCCGCCGTCGGGCTGATCTGGAAGCATCCGGTCGCCGACCTCACGGCCAAGGCGGCCGCGCCGATCGGCGCCTGCTTTACTTTCCTCGCGCTGGTCACCGGCGCGCTGTGGGGGCAGCCGATGTGGGGCACCTTCTGGGTGTGGGACGCGCGGCTGACCAGCATGCTGATCCTGCTCTTTCTCTATTTCGGCTATATGGCGCTGTGGGAGAGTTTTGATGATCAGACCAAGGCGGCGAAGGCGGCGGCAATCCTTGCGCTTGTCGGCATCGTCAATGTCCCGATCATCAAATTCTCCGTCGATTGGTGGAATACGCTGCACCAGCCGGCGAGCGTCGCGACCATGGCGGGGCCGAAGATCCACAGCTCGATCCTTATTCCCCTGCTGGTCATGGCGCTTGCCTACACGGCTTTCTTCGTGATGCTGCTGATTATGCGCGTCCGGGCGGAAATCCTCACGCGGCGCCTGCGGATCCTGCAGATTTCCGAGGTGAGAGAGCAGTAATATCCGGCGCTCCCGGATCGCGGCATTGTGACGCATCAGGGGCGCGGACTTCTGTATTTTAGCGGTAAAGACATTATATCTTTGCCGGAGCAAAAATTTAGAGGGCATTTTGGACCAGGTTATGACTTTTTTTCAGATGGGCGGTTACGCGCTGTATGTCTGGCCCTGTTTTGTCATCTCTGCCGTGACGCTGCTCGCACTCTATCTGCAGAGCCGACAGCGGCTGAAAACCGTTGAGCGCGAACTCGCGCTCGCCGAAGCCGCCCGCAGCGACCGCAGGCCGTCGCGCGCGACGCGGGGGACAGCGGAGGATAGCCTCTCATGACCCGCAAGCAGCGTCGGCTTTATTTCGTCCTCGCCGGGATGAGCGTCCTTGCGGTTGCGGTGGCTCTGGTGCTCACCTCTTTCCAGGACAGCCTCGTCTTTTTCCGAAGCCCGACGGACCTCGTCGAGAGTCCGATGCCGGCAGGGCGCAATTTCCGCCTTGGCGGCCTCGTTGAAGAGGGGAGCGTCAAAAAGGAAGGCGTGCGCGTCAGCTTCTCGGTGACCGATCTCAATGAGACCGTGCCGGTGACGTTTGAAGGCATGCTGCCCGATCTCTTTCGCGAGGGACAGGGCGTGGTGACGGAAGGCGCCTTCAATGAAGAGGGCGTGTTCGTCGCGCAGAACGTGCTCGCCAAGCATGATGAGAATTATATGCCGCCGGAAGTCGCCGATGCGCTCAAGAAATCCGGGGAATGGAAACCCGGGACGGATAACTGATCTATGGTCGCGGAAATCGGACAGTTCGCCCTTATCCTCGCGCTGGTGACAGCGCTGTTTCAAGGGTCGGTGCCACTTGCTGGCGCGGCGCGGGGCAGCCAGCCGATGATGGGATTTGCCGGCAATTCCGCCGCTGTCCAGTTTCTCGCGATCACCGTCGCCTTTGCCTGCCTGACCTATGGCTATGTGACGAGCGATTTTTCCATCCTGAATGTCGCGCAGAATTCCCACTCCCTGAAGCCGATGCTCTACAAGATCAGCGGCGTATGGGGGAATCACGAGGGATCGCTGCTGCTCTGGGCATGGATCCTCGCGCTGTTCGGCCTCGCAGTCGCCCTGTTCGGACGCAAGCTGCCCGACACGCTGAAAGCGCGGGTGCTGGCTGTGCAAGGGCTGATCGGCGTCGGTTTCCTGCTGTTTATCCTGTTCACCTCCAACCCGTTCGAGCGGTTAAGCCCGGTGCCCCTCGATGGCAACGGGCTGAACCCGCTGCTGCAGGATCCGGGGCTCGCCTTTCACCCGCCGTTCCTCTATCTCGGCTATGTCGGGCTTTCGGTCACTTTCTCCTTCGCCATCGCGGCGCTGATTGAAGGGCGCGTTGATCCGGCCTGGGCGCGCTGGGTGCGCCCGTGGACGCTCGCCGCCTGGGGCTTTCTCACCATCGGCATCGCGCTCGGGAGCTGGTGGGCCTATTATGAGCTCGGCTGGGGCGGCTGGTGGTTCTGGGATCCGGTGGAGAACGCCTCCTTCATGCCGTGGCTCGCAGCGACGGCGCTCTTGCATTCCGCCATCGTGGTGGAGAAGCGCGACGCGCTCAAGAACTGGACGATCCTGCTTGCGATTGTCGCCTTCAGCCTCAGCCTGCTCGGGACCTTCCTTGTCCGCTCCGGTGTGCTCAACTCCGTGCATGCTTTCGCGACGGATCCGGCGCGCGGCGTTTTTATCCTGATGTTCCTGATCGTTGTGATCGGCGGCTCGCTCCTCCTCTACGGCATTCGTGCGCCGATGATGAAAGGCGGCGGGCTGTTTGCACCGATCAGCCGCGAAGGCGCGCTGGTGCTGAACAACCTGCTGCTCTCGGCGGCTACGGCGACCATTCTTCTTGGCACCCTTTATCCGATCTTTCTCGATGCCTTTACGGGCGCGAAAGTCTCCGTCGGCCCGCCGTTTTTCGAGGCGACCTTCCTGCCGCTCGCGATTCCGCTTATCGTCGTGATGGCCATCGGGCCGTTTCTGTCGTGGAAGCGCGCCGATCTTGCGGGTGTCCTGTCGCGCCTGAAGTTCGTGGCCCTTCTCACATTGGGGATGGTTGGCGCTCTCCTCTGGTGGCGGTTTGAGACACCGGTGATGGCGCTTGTCGGGATGGGAATTTTTGCGTGGCTGCTGCTGGGATCGCTCTTTGAATATGCCGACCGGATCAAACTTTTCCGCGCGTCCCTTGCCAGCAGCTGGCGACGCTGGCGGCAGCTTCCGCGAAGCGCGCATGGCATGACCGTCGCCCATATCGGCGTCGCACTCGTTGTCCTCGGCATCACGGCCTCGGAAACGTGGCAGTCGGAGCATCTCGGCGTTATGACGCCCGGCGAGACGGTCACCGTCGGCGGCTATGATTTCCGCTTTGATGGCGTCGAGACGATCGCCGGGCCGAACTACCAGTCCGATCGCGGCACTTTCTTTGTCACGAGAGGGAGTGACAAAGGCATTCGTCTTTACCCTGAGCAGCGCCGTTACAGCAATCCGCCGATGGAAACGACCGAAGCCGCGATCCGCCCCATGCTGAGCGCGGATCTTTACGCGGTGGTCGGCGAGAGTGACGGCGCGGACGGTTATGCGGTGCGGATCTATCACAAGCCCTTCGTCTCCTGGATCTGGATCGGGTCCTTTGTTATGTTCGCGGGCGGCGCGCTCAGCCTCAGTGATCGCCGTCTCCGCCTTGGCGCACCAGGGCGGAGCCGCGAGAAAAAAGCGCTCGCCTCTGGCCTCACGGAAGCAAAGGGATAATCATGCGGTTGCGGTTCCTTGTCCCCGTCCTCACCTTTGCGGCGATCGCCGCGATCATGTGGTATGCGCTCTTCAACCTCAACCCGACGGAGATCCCATCCGAGCTGGTGAGCCGGCCGGCGCCTGAATTCGCGCTTGAGGCCGTGCCGGGTTACGGGCCGGATCTTGCGAAAACCGATCTTGCGACGGGGAAGGTGGTGCTGCTCAACGTCTTTGCCTCCTGGTGTGTCGCCTGCATGGTCGAGCATCCCTATTTCATGGAGCTCCGCGAGAAGGACGTTGTCGATATCTACGGGCTGAACTACAAGGATACCCCCGATGCGGCCGCCAAGTGGCTCGCCCAGCATGGCAATCCGTTCAAGCGGACGGGGATGGATATTAAGGGGCGCGTCGGCATTGATTTCGGCGTCTATGGCGTGCCGGAAACCTTCGTCATCGGGCCCGACGGAACCATTCTCGACAAGGTGATCGGGCCGCTGACCCCGCCGATATTTGAAATGCGCATCCGGCCATTTCTGGAAAGGGCGGAGAGTTGATGGCCCTTTGCCGCACAATGCTGCTTGTCCTCTTTATGTTGCCGCTTCCCGCTCTGCCGGCGGCGGCTGTCTTTCTCGATCAGCAGCTTGAGGATCCCGCGCTGGAGGCGAGAGCGCGGGCTGTCTCGGCGGAGATCCGCTGTCTTGTCTGCCAGAACCAGTCGATCCTCGACAGCAATGCCGATCTCGCGAAGGATCTCCGCCAGATCGTACGAGAGCGAATCGCCCTTGGCGACAGCGATAGCGACGTGAGGGCCTATCTCGTCAGCCGCTATGGCGACTGGGTGCTGCTCGATCCGCCGTTCAAACTGACGACGCTTCTCCTCTGGCTAGGGCCGGCGATTATTTTCATCGGGGGTCTTATCGTCACCTTTCTTTTCCTGCGCGGCCGCAGCCGGCCGGCGACGGAAGCCGCGCCTGCCGCCTTCACGCGCGAGGAAGAGGCGGAGCTTGAGCGGCTGCTCGGCGATGACCGGCGCGAGGATCCTTCATGATCTGGCTTGTTCTCGGCGTTATCCTGCTGGTTGCCGTCGCTATTCTTGTCTGGCCTTTCCTGCGCCCGGCCAGCCCCGAGCGGCGTCATATCGACCAGAGTCTCGATGTCTATCGCCAGCAGCTTGACGAGATCGCGACCGATTCCGCGCGCGGCACCATCAGCCGGAGCGATGCCGAAAGCATGGAGATCGAGATAAAGCGGCGGATGCTGCGGCTCGGTCGGACGGCGGAGAGAACGGGGAAGGCCGTGCGTGATGACAGGCGTTACCGGCCGCTTGCCGTTGCCCTGATCATTGCCGTGCCCGTCGTGAGCCTTGGCCTTTACGCGGCGCTTGGCTCGCCGGATCAGCCGTCGCGCCCGCTCGCCGCCCGCGACATTGCGGCGGAGCGGATGGCGCTGCAGCAGCAGAGCGGCGCGGCGCTGGTTCAGCGTCTGGTCGACGCGCTGAAAGCGCAGCCGGAAAATCTCGACGGCTGGGTGGCGCTTGCCACCACCCTCAGCCGGATGGAGCAATATGAGCAGGCGGCCGAGACCTATCTCAAGGCGACAATCCTTGCGCCGAATGCGGCCGAGCTGTTCGTCAGCGCCGGTGAGAATTTCTATTTTGCGGCGGGCGGACATGTGACCGATGCCGCCGCCTCGGCGTTTGAAAAGGCCCGGGCGATAGATGCAGCGCATCCGGGCGCGCGCTATTACCTCGCGCTTCGCGCGGCGGAGCAGGGCGAGATGAGCGCGGCGCTCGATCAGTGGATCGCGCTCTATGAGGACAGCCCCGCCGATGCGCCCTTTATGCCCATTCTCAAGAACCGGATTGAACAGGCGGCCGAAGAGCTCGGCAGAGACGTCAGCGCGGTATTTGCCGTAAAAACACCGACCGAGCGCCCGCGCGGCCCGACCAGTGAAGATATGGCCAATGCTGCCGGCATGACGGCGCAGGAGCGGCAGGAGATGATCACGGCAATGGTGGAAGGCCTCGCCGTGCGCATGGCGGAGACGCCGGACTATGACGGTCTGATGCGACTCGCCGAGGCCTACCGGGTTCTTGGCAAAGATGCAGAGGCCGCGGATGCCTTTGCACGGGCGCGCGAGGAGCGCCCCGATGATATCGCGGCCCTTGCGGGGGAAGCCTTCGCTCATGTGCGCGCAGAAGGGGCGGGCGGCGTCCCCCCCGCCTCCGCTGTCCGGCTTTATCGCGAATTGCTCACAAAGGATCCCGATCATCCCGAGGCGCTCTGGTATCTCGGCGTTGCGGAGGCGACGGCGGGGAATGAGCAAGCGGCGCGCGGGCTGTGGACCCGCCTGCAGGCGGCGACAGCGGCGGACGATCCGCTTCATGCGGCCGCGGGCGAAGCAATAAAGAACCTTCCCGAGGTCGCTAAAAATTGATAGCCTGACCTGTCCCTTATAATAAGAACGACAGGCGAGACCGGTGGTATCGACAAACCCAGACGATTACGGCTTTGAGCGCCGAGTTCCTGACGGCGACACGATGGAGCGTCACGTCTGCGCCGATTGCGGCTGGGTTCACTATGACAATCCCAAAATCGTTGTCGGCTCCGTCGTTACCTATGGCGACAAATTTCTGCTCTGCAAACGCGCCATCAATCCGCGCCGCGGCTATTGGACGCTGCCCGCCGGGTTTCTTGAACAGAAGGAAGCCGTCGAGGACGGCGCGAAACGCGAGGCGATGGAGGAAGCGACGGCGAAAATTCGCATCCGTGACCTCCTCGCGGTTTACAGCGTGATCCATATAAGCCAGGTACAGATCATGTATCGCGCCGTGCTGGATACGCCGGATTTTGCGGTTGGGCCGGAATCCCTCGAGGTGCGGCTGTTCGACTGGGCGGAAATTCCGTGGGATGACCTTGCTTTCCCGTCTGTCTACTGGGCGCTGCATCAGTTTAGAGAGGTAATGGATCGCGACAGCTTCACCCCTTTCACCAACCCGAGCGGAGAGTTGCTCGAAAAGTCACTTAAAATGTTACGTCGATAGACTTTCTGGTTAGGAACGCTGATGAAAAAAATGATGATTGCGGCCGTTGCGGGTGCCGCTGCGCTCACGGGTCTCAGCCTTGTCGCCGAGGCGAGCTTTCTCGACAAGCTGCAAAAAACAATCGAGAGCACAACTTCCTCGGTCACCGGCGGCGGCAAGGGGAGCGGGAGCAGCGGCGCGGTCAGCGGTCTCTCCACCTCCGAGATTATTCAGGGCCTGAAAGAGGCGCTTCGCGTCGGGACAGAAGCCGTTGTCAATCAGGTTGGTGCGGTCGATGGCTATAACGCCGATCCAGCAATCCATATCCCGCTGCCGGAAAAGATGCAGCAGGCGCAGGCGCTGCTTCGGAAATTTGGCCTCTCCGGCCTTGCCGACCAGCTGGAGGAGAAGCTGAACCGCGGCGCGGAGGCGGCGGCGCCGAAGACCAAGGAAATCATCTATAACGCCATTTCCTCGATGACGCTTGACGATGCGCAAGGGATCTATAACGGGCCCGATGACGCGGCGACGCAATATTTCCGGAAAGTCTCGACCGCCGAGCTGACGGAGACGATCCGCCCGGTCATGGAGGAGACGCTTCAGGATGTCGGCGCGCTCACCACCTACGACAGCCTGATCTCGCAATATCGGGATATTCCGCTGGTGCCGGATATCCGCACCGATCTCACCGACTATGCAACCGGGATGGCGCTCGAGGGGTTGTTTCACTATCTCGCCGTTGAAGAGGCGGCCATCCGGAAGGATCCGGTGAAACGCACCACCGAAATTCTCAAAACCGTCTTCGGGAAATAGGCGCTCACGCGCTCCCGTCGGGATCCTGCGGCTTCTGGTGGCGGGTGATCATCGGAACCTGGGCGATGAAGAAGAGGAACGTGGCGGCCGTAAAGCCGAACACCTTCACATTGACCCAAAGGTCCGTTGAGAAGTTGCGCCAGACAATCTCATTAGCGATCGCCATCGCGAGGAAAAAGACCGCGAGGCGAATCGTCAGCTTTTTCCAGCCGTCGTCGGAGAGATCCCAGAAATTGTCGAACAGAATTTTGATGAACGACTTGCCGAGCGCGAGCCCGGCGAACAGGATGACCGAGAAAATCGCATAGATGATCGTCGGCTTCATTTTGATGAAGGTCTCATCGTTGAGGTAGAGCGTGAGGCCGCCGAACACCATCACAACGACGGCCGTCACCATCGGCATCATCGGCAGGCTGCGCGTATAATAGTAGGAAATGGCGAGCGCAATCAGAGTGGTGACCATGATCGCCGCGGTCGCGATGTAGAGATCGCCGAAATAATAGGCGGCGAAGAAAATCAGGATCGGCCCGAGGTCGGTTGCGGGCTTCAATCCTTTGGGCATTGATCTTTCTTCAGCCATTCTGTCTCTCTTTTCAGTTTTTGTTGTCGGCAACCCCGGCAAGGGCGCGGGCGAAGTCTTTTGCCGTGAAGGGCTGCAGGTCGTCTTCCCCCTCGCCGACACCGATGGCATGGACGGGAAGGCCGAAGCGATCGGCGATGGCGACCAGCACGCCGCCGCGCGCTGTGCCATCAAGCTTGGTCATGACAAGGCCACTGACGTTGCAGGTCTTGCCGAAGATCTCGACCTGGTTCAGCGCGTTCTGACCCGTTGTTGCATCCAGCACGAGAAGGCAGGAATGCGGCGCTTCGGGGTCCATTTTCTTGAGAACGCGGAGAATTTTTTCAAGCTCCGCCATCAGGTTCGACTTGTTCTGGAGCCGCCCGGCCGTGTCGATCAGCAGGAGATCAACGCCGCTCGCCTTTGCCTTTTCAAACGCGCCGAAAGCGAGCCCCGCCGCATCACCGCCGACTTTCGTCGTCATCACCTCGGCGCCGGTCCGCTCGCCCCAGATCTGCAACTGCTCAACGGCAGCGGCGCGGAAGGTATCGCCCGCCGCCAGCATCACCTTTTTGCCTTTGCTGCTGTACTGCTTGGCGAGCTTGCCGATCGTTGTTGTCTTGCCCGATCCGTTGACGCCGACGACAAGCACGACATGGGGCTTCAGGCTCTCATTGAGTGTGAAGGGATGAGCGACGGGCTCCAGAATGGCGGCAACCTCGTCGGCAAGCGCGGTTCGGATTTCGTCGGGGGAGATCTCCTTGTCATACCGGTTGCGGGCAATATTGGCGGAAATCCGTGCGGCGGTCGTGACGCCAAGATCGGCGCCGATCAGCAGTTCTTCAAGCTCCTCGACCACGTCATCATCGAGCTTGCGCTTGGTGAAGATGTCCGTGATGCCGCCTGAAATAGCGGAAGAGGATCGCTTCAGCCCGTCGCGAAGACGACTGAACCAGCCTTTCTTTTCCTGTGTTTCACTCATGCCAACTTCATCTTCTACAAACGCCGGGCGAACAGTTTCCGGCCATCGGTCGCGGTAATTATCACAGGGATGATATCCCCGCCCGCCGCCGTGAAGTCAAAATCCACGGGCGCATAGTGAATAGTGCGTCCGGTCGTTTCATTCTCGACAAGAACCGACTGCTCGCTGCCAATGAGGGTTTCAAGGAAGCGCCGCAGGTTGCGCTCTCCCGCGTCGCGAAGGGCGGCGGCGCGGATTTTCCGAATATCCCCCGGAACCTGAGGCATTTTCGCCGCCGGCGTACCGGGCCTCGCGGAGTAGGGGAAGACATGCATATAGGCAATGTCACATTCCTCGACAAGGCGGAGGCTGTTGGCGGCCATCTCGTCGGTCTCCGTCGGGAAGCCGGCAATGATGTCGGCGCCGAACACGATATCGGGCCGCAGCCGCCGCGCCTTGTCAACGAAAGCATAGACATCACCCCGCAAATGCCGGCGCTTCATCCGTTTCAGGATCATGTCATCGCCCGCCTGCAGGCTGATATGCAGATGCGGCATCAGCCTTGGCTCACTCTCGACAAGCCGCCAGAGATCGTCGTCCACCTCTACGGGATCGAGTGAGGAGAGGCGGAGGCGCTCGATCTCCGGCACCGCCGCGAGAAGCCGGCGGCACATCTGGCCAAGCGTCGGCTGGCCCGGCAGGTCCTCGCCGTAAGCCGTGATGTCAACGCCGGTGAGAACAAATTCCTTATAGCCGTTGCGGGCGAGGGAGCGCGCCTGATCGACGATCGCGCCAAGCGGGACGGAGCGGCTGTTGCCGCGCCCGTAGGGGATGATACAGAAGGTGCAGCGATGGTTGCAGCCGTTCTGGATCTGCAGGAACGCGCGGGCGCGCCCGTCAAACCCTTCGATCAGATGCCCGGCTGTCTCCTCGGCCGACATGATGTCGTTGACCTGGACACGCTCGCTGCCCTCAAGCGAGAAAGCGTCCCGCGCCAGCTTTTCCATGTTGCCGAGAATCTTGTCGACTTCCGGCATTTTCTCAAATTGAGCCGGGTTGGTCTGGGCGGCGCAGCCGGTGACGATGATTGTGGCGTCCGGATGCTCGCGCCGGGCGCGGCGAACGGCCTGCCGCGCCTGTCGCTCGGCCTCTTTGGTCACCGCGCAGCTGTTGATGATCACCGCATTGGTCATGCCGTTCGCGATGGCGTTACCGCGCATGACTTCCGATTCGTATGTGTTGAGGCGGCAGCCGAAAGTGACGATCTCGGGGGCGGCAAGCGGCTTGATTTCTCCCATTACGACGCACCCCGGAGGAGGGCGGGGCCAAGCACGCCGTGATAGGCGGTGGCGACCGGCCCGGCCATAAAGACATGTCCGTCCTCGCCGATGCTGAGATCAAGCGCGCCGCCGTCGAGATGGAGCCGCGCCGCGTTGCCCGCAAGGCCGCGCCGGTTGGCCGCCACCATGGTCGCGCAGGCCGCCGAGCCGCACGCGAGCGTAATGCCGACGCCGCGCTCCCACACGCGGAGGCGAAAGTCACCGTCCGCCATTTTGCTTGCGACGCTGATATTGGCCTTCTGCGGGAAGATCGGATCGGTCTCCGCGATCGGTCCCCATTTCGCAAGATCGATCGCATCGGCATCCTCGACAAAGAACACCGCGTGCGGATTGCCCATATTGACGCCGACCGGATCACTGAGCGGCCCGATGGTAAGATTGATATGCGCCGTATCTTCCTCGCGGGCGAGCGGGATATCGCGCCAGCTCGTCTTCGGCGCGCCCATGTCGATCACGATATGCTGGCGATCTGCGCTCTCGCCCTTCAGAAGCCCGGCGCGGGTCTCGATCAGAACATTGTTGCGGTCCGCCTCTTCCATCAGCAGCGAGGCGACGCAGCGGGTGGCGTTGCCGCAGGCTTCCGCTTCCGTGCCGTCGGAATTATAAATCCGCATGAAGATGTCGGCAGGGCCATTTGCAGGTTCCATGACGATCAGCTGGTCATACCCGACGCCGCGATGCCGGTCGCCAATGGCGCGCAGCGCATCCGGCGAAAGCTCGGGCACGCGCGCTCGCCCGTCAATAATGACGAAATCATTGCCAAGGCCGTGCATCTTGATGAAGGGTATTTGTTCCATATCCCGCGATATAGGCGTTTCAACGCCTCCGGTCCAGAGATTTATCAGGGGAGATCGGCGGTTCTGCTTGACTTATGCGAGGGGCTGTGGCTAATTCCGCCCCATCACGGCAATTGAGTCGCACATATAAAGTACCGTTACCGGTATCCGTCAGCCCGCGAGTTTCGCGCCCTGACGTTTTTTGCGTTGTGCATTTGAGGGTCGGGGTCAGGATTTTCACCGGATTTTGAACGGGCCGTAAACCATATGTTCGAAAATTTGACAGGCAGGCTGGGCGACGTTTTAGGGCGCCTCACCAAACGCGGTGCACTGACCGAGGCGGATGTCTCGGAAGCGCTGCGCGAAGTGCGCGTGGCACTGCTTGAAGCGGACGTGGCCCTGCCGGTCGTCAAGAGCTTTATCAAGCGCGTCAAGACCCGCGCCGTCGGGACGGAGGTTCTGAAATCCGTCAACCCGGCGCAGATGGTGATCAAGGTCGTTCACGACCAACTCGTCGAAATGCTGGGCTCCGAACAGCAGGAGCTTAATCTCGTCGCGGTCCCGCCCGTCGTCTACATGATGGTCGGCCTGCAGGGTTCGGGTAAAACCACCTCGACCGCGAAGATCGCCAAATGGCTGACCGAGAAGAAGAACAAGAAGGTTCTGATGGCGTCGCTCGACGTGCGCCGTCCGGCCGCGCAGGAGCAGCTTAAAGTGCTCGGCGAGCAGACCGGCATCGCGACGCTGCCGATCATCGCCGGCCAGATGCCCGTCGATATCGCCAGGCGTGCCGTCCAGTCGGCGAAGCTGCAGGGTATCGATGTGGTCATGCTCGATACCGCCGGCCGCCTGCATGTGGACGAATCTCTCATGGCGGAGATGGAGGCGGTCCACCGCGAAACCGCGCCGACCGAAACGCTGCTCGTTGTCGACAGCCTGACCGGTCAGGATGCCGTCAACGTCGCGGAACAGTTCAAGGCCCGCGTCAACGTGACCGGCATCGTGATGACGCGAATCGACGGCGATGGCCGCGGCGGCGCCGCTCTCTCCATGCGGGAGGTGACCGGCTGCCCGATCAAACTGCTCGGCACCGGCGAACAGCTCGATGCCCTTGAGGCCTTCCATCCGGACCGGATCGCCAACCGCATCCTCGGCATGGGCGATATCGTGTCGCTGGTCGAGAAGGCGGCGGAAACCATCGAGAAGGAAGAGGCGGAACGTCTCGCCCAAAAGATGCAGAAGGGTCATTTCGATCTTGATGACCTTGCGAGCCAGCTTCGTCAGATGCGCAAAATGGGCGGGATGAGCAGCCTGATCGGGATGCTGCCGGGTATCGGCAAGATGAAAAAGCAGCTCGACAGCGCCAATCTTGATGATCGGCTGCTGATCCGTCAGGAAGCGATGATCCAGTCGATGACCCCGAAGGAACGGCGCAATCCCCAGATCATTGCCGCCTCGCGCAAGAAGCGCATCGCGGCGGGCTCGGGCATGACCGTGCAGGATGTCAACCGTCTGCTGAAACAACACAAGCAGATGGCCGATATGATGAAGAAAGTAAAAAAGCTGGGAAAGAAGGGCATTGCCCGCGGGGGTATGCAGAGCCTTCTTCCTCCCGGCATGAAGTTTTAACCGAAATCAAGTTTGTTAGAGGAAAGAACCTACTATGGCACTTAAAATTCGCCTTACTCGTCAGGGTGCGAAAAAACGTCCATTCTACCGCGTCGTTGTTGCCGAAGCCAGCAGCCCGCGCGATGGCCGCTATATCGAGCGTCTGGGCACCTACAACCCGATGCTGCCGAAAGATCATGCGGATCGTGTCTCGCTCGACGGCGAGCGGATCCAGCATTGGATCAGCAACGGCGCGAAGGCGACCGACCGCGTTGTGCGTCTGATGGCGTCGGCGGGTCTGAGCGAGGCACCGGTGCGGAGCAACCCCGAGAAAGCGAAGCCGAAGGCGAAGGCGCAGGAGCGTCTGCGCGAGCAGGAAGAGGCCCGCAAGGCCGCTGAGGAAGAAGCTGCTGCGGCGGCTGAGGCTCCGGCGGAGGAAGCATCCGACGATTCGGAACAGCCGGCCGAGGCCTAAGGAAAGGGTACGTGCCTGTGGCAGAGCGGGTGCTGCTGGGCGTGATCGTCGGGGCGAAGGGCATCAGGGGCGAGGTGAAGATCAAAAGCTTCACCGAAGATCCCGAAAATATCGCCGCCTATGGCCCCTTGGAAGACGCGTCCGGGAAGACGACCTTCAAGGTGAAGGTCGTCGGCTTCAGCAAAGGTTTGCCCGTGGCGCGGATTGCGGGTATATCGGACCGCACCGCGGCGGAGGCCCTGAAAGGAACGGAGCTTTACGTCGCCCGCGAGCGATTGCCCGAGACAGAGGACGGGGAAGAATACTATCATGCTGATCTGATCGGTCTTGCGGTATTCTTCCGGGACGGGACGAAGCTCGGCACCATTGAGCGTGTATTCGACTTTGGTGCCGGAGATATGCTGGATGTCCGTCCTGACCCGACGTCAAGCGATGTCAGGGAGGCTGTTCTGGTTCCCTTTACGGCGGAGCGGGTGCCGGTGGTTGATGTCGCGGGCGGCCGGGTTGTCGTCGATCTGGAAGACGGGTTTTTCTCTGTTCCCGATCGCCGGGCGGAAGGGTCCGACGTTTAAGGGCCGCGCTGGCCGGGATGAGGAGAGCAGATGGTGTGGACGGCCCATGTCCTCAGTCTTTTTCCGGAGATGTTTCCGGGACCGCTCGGGCAGAGCCTGGCGGGAAAAGGGCTGCAGCGGGGCGACTGGGCGATGACGGTGACGGATATCCGTGACTTCGCAACCGATCGGCACCGCACGGTGGATGACAGCCCGTTTGGTGGCGGCGCCGGGATGGTGATGCGGCCGGATGTGGTGGCATCGGCGATCGATGCGGCCAGGCACAAGGCGGACGGGATCACGAAAGTGATCTATTTCAGTCCGCGCGGCCGGGTGATGGATCAGGCTCTGGTTCGGGAGCTGGCGGCGGAGCCGGGGGTTATCCTGCTTTGCGGTCGCTTTGAAGGGGTCGATCAGCGGGTTCTCGAGGCCCGCGAGGTGGAGGAAGTCAGCCTCGGCGACTTCATCCTGTCGGGCGGCGAGATTGCGGCGCTTGCGCTGATGGATGCGGTGGTGCGGCTGCTGCCCGGGGTAACCGGCAACAGCGCGTCGCTGGAGGAAGAGAGTTTTGCGGACGGGTTGCTGGAATATCCCCATTACACCCGACCACCGGTCTGGGAAGGGCGCGCGGTTCCGGACGTTCTGCTCTCGGGCCATCACGAGAAGATCAGGGACTGGCGGCAACGTCAGTCCGAGGAATTGACGAAGAACAGAAGGCGGGACCTGTGGGACCGCCGCGAGCGTAAATTTTGAAAGGGTGAACGCCAATGAACATGGTTGAAAAGCTTGAGCAGGAGCAAATCGATAAACTGACTGCGGAACGTCCCGTTCCCGAGTTTCGTCCCGGAGACACCGTGCGCGTGCATGTGAAGGTTGTCGAAGGCGCGCGGGAGCGTGTGCAGGCATTCGAAGGGATCTGTATTGCCCGTGCCGGCGGCGGTATCAACGCCAACTTCACGGTCCGCAAGATTTCCTACGGTGAAGGGGTTGAGCGTATCTTCCCACTGTATTCGCCGCGGATCGACCGCATCGAACTCGTCCGTCAGGGCGTCGTTCGCCGCGCGAAACTCTACTACCTCCGCGAACTGCGCGGCAAGAAGGCCCGCATCCGCGAGCGCCGCGAAGACCGGTATGCGGAAAAGGGCGGCAAGTAAGCCGCCCCGCTCCCCACGGGCACGAAACACGGAATAATACAGGCAGAATAACTGGCTTTCATGAGGATAGAATAATGGGAACTCCGAAAACCTTGTATGACAAGATCTGGGACAGTCATGTTGTAGATAAATTACAGGACGAGACCTACATTCTATACATTGATCGTCATCTTGTTCATGAGGTCACGAGCCCGCAGGCGTTCGAAGGACTGCGCGCCGCCAAGCGCACGGTTCGCCGGCCCGACGCGACCTTTGCCGTTGCCGACCACAACGTCCCGACCAAGGATCTCGACAAGGGCATCACCGACCCTGAAAGCAAGCTGCAGATCGAGACGCTTGAAGCCAATACGGCGGACTTCGGCATTCCCTATTTCTCGATGACCGACGACCGGCGCGGGATCGTGCATATCATCGGTCCGGAGCAGGGGTTGACCCTGCCGGGCATGACGATTGTGTGCGGCGATTCCCATACCTCCACCCACGGCGCATTCGGCTCGCTCGCGCATGGGATCGGCACGTCCGAGGTCGAGCATGTTCTGGCGACGCAGACGCTGGTTCAGGAGAAGGCGAAGAATATGCGCGTGACCGTGACGGGTGAGATCCCGTTCGGTGTCACCGCAAAGGACATCGCCCTTGCCATCATCGGCAAGATCGGCACCGCCGGCGGCACCGGCCACGTGATCGAATACACCGGTGATGCGGTCCGCGCCCTTTCCATGGAAGGGCGGATGACGCTCTGCAACATGACGATCGAGGCGGGCGCGCGCGCCGGCCTGATTGCGCCGGATGAAACAACCTTCGACTATATCAAGGGCCGGCCTTACGCTCCGAAGGGCGCCCTCTTCGAGCAGGCGGTCGCCTATTGGAAGACGCTGAAGACCGATGACGGCGCGCATTTCGACAAGGAAGTTGAGATCAACGCAAGCGAGCTTGTCCCTTACGTCACCTGGGGAACGAGCCCGGAAGATGCGCTGCCGATCACCGCAAACGTCCCGGCGCCGGAGAGCTACGCCGATGCCGGCAAGCGGGCGGCGGCTGAGCGGGCCCTCAAATATATGGGTCTGACGGCAGGTATGAAGCTCTCGGATATCGAGGTTGATCATGTGTTTATCGGCTCCTGCACGAACGGTCGTATCGAGGATCTGCGCGCCGTCGCCAAGGTCGTCGAAGGCCGCAAGGTGAAGGAGAGCGTCCGCGCCCTCATCGTTCCGGGTTCGGGCCTCGTCAAGCTTCAGGCGGAAGAAGAGGGGCTGGACAAGATCTTTCAGGATGCCGGTTTTGAATGGCGCGAGCCCGGCTGCTCGATGTGCCTTGCCATGAATGCGGACAAGCTGGAAGAAGGCGATCGCTGCGCCTCCACGTCGAACCGCAACTTCGAGGGGCGGCAGGGACGCGGCGGGCGCACCCATCTGGTGAGCCCGGCAATGGCGGCCGCAGCGGCCGTGACCGGTCGCCTGACCGATGTGCGTGACATGTACAAGGGGAACTGAAATGGAAAAATTCAATAAACTGACGGCTGTTGCCGCGCCCATGCCGCTTGTCAATATCGACACCGACATGATCATCCCCAAGCAGTTTCTGAAGACCATTCAGCGCGCGGGCCTTGGCAAGAATCTTTTTGCCGAACTGCGCTACGATCGGGACGGCAACGAGAACCCCGATTTCGTGCTGAACCAGCCGGCCTACCGGAACGCCCAGATCCTGATCGCGGGCGATAACTTCGGCTGTGGCTCGAGCCGTGAGCATGCGCCCTGGGCACTGCTCGATTTCGGCATTCGCTGCGTCATTTCGACGAGCTTTGCGGATATCTTCCACAACAACTGTTTCCGCAACGGCATTCTTCCGATCGTCGTGTCGCCGGAAAATCTCGCGAAGCTGATGGACGATGCCGCGCGTGGTTCCAACGCGACCATTTCCGTTGATCTCGAAGCGCAGGAAATTCGCGGCCCCGACGGCGGCGTGATCCACTTCGACATCGACCCGTTCAACAAGCAGTGCCTGCTGGAAGGTCTCGACGAGATCGGCCTGACGCTGCGCAAAGCGAACAAGGTCACGGAGTATGAGGACACCCGCAAGCTTACCCAGCCGTGGCTCTGAAATCAGCGGTCCAGCAATAGCAAGAAAGTAATAAAAATGGCATCAAACAAATCTTTGCTGATCCTCCCTGGCGACGGTATCGGTCCTGAAGCGATGGGCGAAGTCCGCCGCATCGTCAACTGGATGGAAAAGAACCGGGCGGTCTCTTTCGATGTGGATGAAGATCTCGTTGGCGGCAGTTCAATTGACAAGCACGGCATTCCGATCACCGATGAAGTGGTCGAGAAGGCGATGAATGTGGACGCGGTCCTGCTCGGCGCTGTGGGCGGTCCGAAGTGGGACAAGCTCGATTTTTCCATCAAGCCGGAGCGGGGCCTGCTGCGCCTTCGCAAAGATCTCGAGCTGTTCGCCAACCTCCGCCCGGCCGTCTGCTTCGATGCGCTGGTCGATGCCTCGAGCCTGAAGCCGGAGCTGGTCAGCGGGCTCGACATCATGATCGTGCGCGAACTGACAGGCGGCGTTTACTTCGGGGAGCCGCGCGGCATTCAGGATCTTGGCAATGGTATCCGCCGCGGCGTCAATACGCAGGTTTACACCACCCCGGAAATCCACCGCGTTGCCCGCGTCGCCTTTGAGCTGGCGCGCAAGCGGGGTAACCGCGTCTGCTCGAGCGAGAAGGCGAACGTCATGGAATCGGGCGTTCTCTGGCGCGAGGAAGTGCAGAAAATCCACGACAGCGAATTCCCGGACGTCGAGCTCAGCCATATGTATGCTGACGCGGCGGCGATGGAGCTGGTGCGCAAGCCCAAGCAGTTCGACGTCATCGTCACCGATAATCTCTTTGGCGATATCCTCTCCGACTGCGCGGCGATGCTGACCGGCTCGCTCGGCATGCTGCCCTCCGCTTCGCTTGGCGATGTCGATGCTACCGGGCGGCGCAAGGCGCTTTATGAGCCCGTTCATGGCTCGGCCCCCGATATCGCGGGTAAAGGGATCGCCAATCCGATCGCGACGATCCTTTCCTATGCCATGGCGCTGCGCTATAGTTTCGATATGGGCACAGAAGCGGATCTTGTTGAAGGCGCGGTGCAGAAAGTACTTGCTAGCGGCATCCGCACTGGCGATATCATGTCGCCCGGCATGACGCAGGTTTCCACGACGGAAATGGGCAATGCCATCATTCGCGCACTGGATGAGGCCAATGGCTGACGCTGGCAGGCGTGTGTGAGTTAACCTCCGGTTCGCCGGATTAGAGAAGAGATCAGAATCATGGGATACAGAGTTGCGGTAGTCGGCGCCACGGGCAATGTGGGCCGCGAAATGCTGAACATCTTGCATGAAAGACAATTTCCGGTGACGGAAGTTATCGCGCTCGCGTCTAAACGGTCCGTCGGGCGGGAAGTTGCCTTTGGCGACAAACGCCTCAAGGTCAAGGCGCTGGATGATTTTGATTTCACCGGTGTTGATTTCGCGCTGTTCTCGGCGGGCGGTACCATCGCGGCCAAATATGGCCCGGGCGCAGCGGCCCAGGGCTGCATCGTGATTGACAACTCGTCGAACTTCCGGATGGATCCGGACGTGCCGCTGATCGTGCCCGAAGTGAACGCGGCTGCGGCCGGCGGATACACGCGGAAGAATATCATTGCCAACCCGAACTGCTCGACGGCGCAGCTCGTTGTTGCGCTGAAGCCGCTGCATGACGTGGCGAAGATCAGGCGCGTCGTGGTCTCGACCTATCAGTCGACGTCGGGCGCCGGCAATGAGGCGATGGATGAGCTTTTCACCCAGACCAAGGGCATCTACGTCAATGACACGCCGACGCCGCAGAAATTTACCAAGCAGATCGCGTTCAACGTGATCCCGCATATCGACGTCTTCATGGAAGACCGCTATACGAAGGAAGAGTGGAAGATGACGGTCGAGACCAAGAAGATTCTCGATCCGGCCATCAAGCTGACGGCGACCTGCGTCCGCGTCCCGACCTTCGTCGGCCATGCGGAAAGCGTGAACATCGAGTTTGAATCCGAGCTGACCGCGGATCAGGCACGGGAAATCCTGCGCGAGGCCCCGGGCATCATGGTCGTCGATAAGCCGGAAGAAAATGGCTATATCACGCCGGTCGAGTGTGTCGGGGACTATGCGACCTTCATCTCGCGTATTCGCGATGATACGACGGTCGAGTTTGGTATCAATCTCTGGTGCGTCTCCGACAACCTTCGCAAGGGCGCGGCGCTCAACACCGTGCAGATTGCCGAGCTGGTCGGGCGGGAGTATCTGAAAAAGGCCGCATAAGCCGCCCGCTTCACCACAAGAAACTAAATTGAGCCGGAGAGGGGAAAACCTTTCTCCGGCTTGTTCATTTCCGCGCTCTCCTTTACTCTGCACTGCAAGCGGCGGCTCCGCCCTCAATTGCGACCGGGAGGATGAAATGACGATGCGCGGCATGATCCGATTGGGGCTATGGTTTGGGTCCATTCTCCTGCTTCTCCCAGCGATAACGGCAAGCGGCTTTGCCGCGGATCGCTTTGTCGATCCGGCGGCGGCGCCCGGCGGCGAGGGCAGCCATGAGGCGCCATGGCGGGATATCCAGCATGTCCTCGATCAGAAGCTCATCGCACCGGGCGATCGCCTGCTTCTGAAGGGCGGGAACTACGGGCGCGTCAGAATCAACGATCTCGCCCCGCCGGAGCGCGTGGTGATTGAGGCGGCAGGCGAGACGCCGGCCGTCTTCGAGATGATTGAAATCATGCGCAGCCGCAACGTCACCCTTAAAGGTCTTACCGTCACGACAGGCGGCAACCGCCAGCCCGGCGACCGTGCGCATGTCCGGATCGACAAGCAGTCGCGCGATATCACCGTCGAGGGGCTGGAGATCTATACAATCAGCGACAGCTCCGACTGGTCGGCCGGCGAATGGGATGAAAAGTCGCTCGACGGGATTTTTTCGGAAGCCGAGAATGCCGAGATTCGGGGTAATCGCCTCCGCAACATCCGCTTCGGGATCTCGACGCTCGGGCGGCGCAGCGTGGTCGCGGGCAATGAAGTCGTCAATTTTGCCGGCGACGGTCTTCGCGGCCTCGGCGATGACAGCCTCTTTGAAGGCAATATCGTCAAGAACTGCTATCAGGTGAATGACAACCACGCCGATGGCTTCCAGTCCTGGTCGACGGGGGCGGATGGCCGGCCGGGCACAGGCACAATCCGCAACGTGACGCTCCGCGGCAATCTATTTCTCAATTACGAGGATTTCCATCAGCGCTATCCCTGCAAGATGGAAGGCATCGGCCTTTTCAACGGCGTCTATGAGGGATGGACGATCGAAAACAACATCGTCATCGTCAATAACTGGCATGGTATTTCCGCTTTCGGGATGCGGGCGAGCCGCATCGCCCACAACACCGTCATGGATATCGACTATTTTCCGCCGGGACCGGCCGCGATCACGATTATTTCCCTCGCCGGAGAGGCGCCGGCGGGGCGCAATCTGCTGATCAACAATGTCGCCAACGAGATCAACATCGAGGGGGACGGCGTCGATGCCGCGGGCAATATCGAGCTCGATGACCTTGATGATGTGTTTGAGGATGTCGATGCGGGAGACTATCGCCTTCCGAAAGGAAGCGATGTGATCAGCGCGGGTGTCCCCTTCAGCAAGGTGACGACCGATTTCTTCGGGAGGCCGCGAGCCGCCGGATCCGGGGCGGATGCTGGGGCCGTCGCGCGGGCAAACTGAGCACGGACTTCCGACACGCAGAAAAGCCGCAAAAGCGGCGCCCTTTCCATTGCGTCGCAACAAAAACTTATTATGATGCGGCACGCATTTCTTTAATTAGCTTCGAGCAACCGAAAAGGGCTTCTTGCCCGAGGGATAAACCATGACAAAAACTATTCGCCCCCGCCGCTCCGTCCTCTATATGCCGGGTTCCAATGCGCGGGCCCAGGAAAAAGCGAAAACACTGGCCGCCGATGCGCTCATTCTCGATCTGGAAGATGCCGTTGCGCCCGATGCCAAGGTTGAGGCGCGCGAGATTGTTTGCGGCAACGCCGCCGCCGGCGGTTATGGCAAGCGCGAAATTATCATCCGCGTGAACGGGCTTGATACGCCGTGGGGCCGCGATGACCTTATCGCCGCCGCGAAGGCCGGTCCGGACGCCATCCTGCTGCCGAAGGTCGAAAGCGCGGCGCAGGTGCAGGAGATGGAAAAGATCATGAAAGAGGCGGGCGCGCCTGCCAAAACGACGATCTGGTGCATGATGGAAACTCCGCTCGGCATTCTCCGGGCCGAGGAGATTGCGAGTGCAAGCCCGCTCGTTGACTGCTTCGTCATGGGAACCTCCGATCTCGTGAAGGAACTGCAGGCACAGCATACGCCGATGCGGCTCCCCGTCATCACCTCGCTCGGCCTTTGCCTTCTCGCCGGGCGGGCCTATGGCCTCACCGTTCTTGATGGCGTTTACCTCGATCTCAATGATGACGATGGATATCGTGCGGCCTGCGTGCAGGGGCTGGAACTCGGCTTTGACGGCAAGACGCTGATCCATCCGAAGCAGCTCGATGCGGCCAATGAAGTGTTCGCACCGTCTGCGGACGAAGTCGCCCTGTCGCGGCGCATCATCGAGGCGTTCGAGGCCGCGCAGAAGGAAGGCAAGGGCGTCGTCCTTGTCGATGGCAAGCTGATCGAGAATCTACATGTCGAGATCGCCAAGGCGAAGGTCGCCATGGCCGATGCCATTGCCGAAGCCGCGAAGTAAAGGAAGAGGATCATGAGCAAAACCAACCCCGGTAACTATTTCGAGGATTTCCGGATCGGCCAGGTGATCGATCATGCGACACCGCGCACCATCACGGAAGGCGACGTGTCGCTCTATACGGCGCTCTACGGCAACCGTTTCGCGCTGCAATCCGCCGATAGCTTCGCTATGGACTGCGGTCTTGAGGCCGCGCCGGTCGATGATCTTCTCGTCTTTCACGTCGTCTTTGGCAAGACCGTGCCGGATGTATCGCTGAACGCGGTCGCCAACCTTGGCTATGCCGATGTGCAGTTTAAATCGCCGGTCTACCCCGGCGATACCGTTAAGACGACCTCGACGGTTATCGGCCTTAAAGAGAATTCCAACGGCAAAACCGGGGTTGTCTATGTCCGCTCCATCGGCACCAACCAGATGGGCGCGATTGTCCTCGACTATGTCCGCTGGGTGATGGTGAGAAAGAAGGATGAGAGCGCGCCCGCGCCGGCGGAAGTCGTGCCGGATCTTCCCGAACGCGTTGATCCTTCGCTCCTCTCCCTGCCGGACGGGCTTGATTTCTCCTCCTATAACGCGACCCTGGCCGGCTCGCCGCATTATTTCGAGGATTATCAGGTCGGCGAAAAGATTGACCATGTCGATGGCATGACGATCGAGGAAGCCGAGCATATGATGGCGACGCGGCTCTACCAGAATACCGCCAAGGTGCATTTCAACCAGCACCAGATGAAGGATGACCGCTTCGGTCGCCGGCTGATCTATGGCGGGCATATCATCAGCCTGGCGCGCGCCCTCTCGTTCAACGGCCTCGGTAATGCGCAGCTTGTTGCCGCGATCAATGGCGGCTCGCACACCGCGCCGACCTTCGCCGGCCACACCATCTATGCCTGGAGCGAGGTGGTGGAGAAAGCCGAGCTTGCCGGAAATGCGACGGCAGGCGCGCTTCGCGTTCGCACCCTCGCAACCAAGGACAAGCCGTGCGACAGCTTCCCGGATAAGCTCGAAGACGGCAAGCGCGATCCGTCGGTCGTTCTTGATCTTGATTACTGGGTGATCTTGCCAAAAAGATCTAACGGAGTATAAAAAGGAACAGTTCTATTGACTTGCCAAAGAGGAGGCTTAAACTCCTCGGTTAAAATTAGAATAATTATGGAAAATTATCATCAAGAAAGACTTCCCCATGGCGAAAATTGATAGACCGCTCTCGCCGCATCTGCAGATTTACAAATGGCAGATTACGATGGTGACCTCGGTTCTGCATCGGGCGACGGGCATTGCGCTTGGAGCGGGGGCCCTGTTACTGGCCTGGTGGCTGATCGCCATCGCCGCCGGTCCGGAGGCCTATGGGACCGTCAGCGCCTTCCTTTCCTCCTGGTTCGGCCTGCTGGTTCTCTTCGGCTTCAGCTGGGCGCTGTTTTACCACCTCTGCAACGGCATCCGGCATCTGTTCTGGGACGCAGGGCAGGGTTTTGAACTGCCGACCATGCGCAAAAGCGGCATGACCGCGATCATCGCCTCGGTGGTTCTGACGGTGATCACCTGGATTATCGCCTTTTCGATGGGAGCCTGAGCCATGGATATGAGAGCCCCGCTTAAGAAAGTTCGCGGCCTTGGTTCGGCGAAGGACGGCACGACGCATTGGTGGCATCAGAAGGTGACGGCGCTCGCGCTCGTCCCGCTCTTTGTCATCGGTCTCGCCTATGTCCTCTGCCTGCTTGGCGCCGATTATACGGAAGTCCGCCAAACCCTCAGCCAGCCGTTTGCCTCGCTCATCCTGCTGCTGCTGATTGTCGCCACCTTCTATCATCTGAAGCTCGGCCTGCAGGTGGTGATCGAAGATTATATCCACACGGAAAGCACCAAGTTCATTCTCTTGCTGCTCAACAGTTTTGTCTGCGCAGCCGTTGGGCTGGCTGCGGCGCTTGCTGTTCTGAAGCTAGCGTTCGGGGGTTAAAGTAGCAACATGTCACAAGCCTATCCAATTACAGAACATAAATATGACGTCGTCGTTGTCGGCGCTGGCGGTGCGGGCCTCCGCGCAACCATGGGCATGGCAGCCGCCGGTCTGAAAACCGCGGCGGTGACCAAAGTCTTCCCGACCCGCAGCCACACGGTTGCCGCGCAGGGCGGTATTTCCGCTTCCCTCGGCAACATGGGCGAGGATAACTGGCAGTGGCATATGTATGACACCGTCAAGGGATCCGACTGGCTCGGCGATCAGGACGCAATCGAATATATGTGCCGCGAAGCGCCGGCGGCGGTGCTTGAGCTCGAACAATTCGGCATGCCGTTCAGCCGCACCGAAGAGGGCAAGATCTATCAGCGCGCCTTCGGCGGCATGACCACGCAGTTCGGCGAAGGCCCGGCGGCGCAGCGCACCTGCGCGGCGGCGGACCGGACCGGCCATGCCATGCTGCATACGCTCTACAGCCAGAGCCTGAAATATGACACGCAGTTCTTCGTCGAATATTTCGCGCTCGATCTCATCATGGATAAAGACGGCGCCTGCCGCGGCGTCCTCTGCCTCTCGCTCGAAGATGGCTCGCTGCATCTCTTCCGCTCGCACATGGTCGTTCTCGCGACCGGGGGATACGGCAGGGCGTTCTTCTCCTGCACCTCTGCCCACACCTGCACCGGCGACGGCGGTGGCATGGTGCTGCGGGCCGGTCTGCCGCTCCAGGATATGGAATTCATCCAGTTCCACCCGACCGGGATCTACGGCGCCGGCTGTCTGATCACCGAAGGGGTGCGCGGCGAAGGCGGGTTCCTAGTCAACTCCGAGGGCGAGCGCTTCATGGAGCGCTATGCGCCGCATGCGAAAGACCTCGCGAGCCGCGACGTTGTCAGCCGTTCGATGACGATGGAAATTCGCGAAGGCCGCGGCGTCGGACCGCGCAAGGACCATATTTACCTGCATCTTGATCACCTCGATCCCGACCTGATCGACGAGCGGCTGCCGGGCATCTCCGAAAGCGCCCGCATCTTTGCCGGTGTCGATGTGCATAAGGAACCGATCCCGGTTCTGCCGACCGTTCACTACAATATGGGCGGTATTCCGACCAACTACCGCGCCGAAGTTGTCGATCTGAAGGACGGCAACCCCGATGCGATCGTCCCCGGCCTGATGGCCGTTGGCGAAGCGGCCTGCGTCTCCGTTCACGGCGCCAACCGTCTCGGTTCGAACTCGCTCATCGACCTTGTCGTCTTTGGCCGGGCCGCTGCTCTCCGCGCGAAGGAGATCATCAAGCCCGGTCAGGCGCACGCGCCGATCGCGAAAGATGCCTGTGACGCGGCGATTGCCCGTCTCGATCACTTCCGCTATGCGAACGGCAGCCTCTCCACCGCCACCATCCGCGACAATATGCAGCGGGTGATGCAGGACGACTGCGCCGTCTTCCGCACCAGCAAGACGCTGCTTGAAGGCGTTGAGCGGATCAACGAGGTGTGGAAGCAGATGCCCGATATCAAGACGACGGACCGGTCTCTGATCTGGAACTCCGATCTTGTCGAAACGCTGGAGCTCGACAACCTCATCCGGCAGGCAGTCGTCTCGATGACGGCAGCGGAAAACCGCAAAGAGAGCCGCGGCGCCCATGCGCATGAGGATTATCCGGAGCGGGATGACGAGAACTGGATGAAGCACACGCTCACCTATCACAGCGATGAGGAAGGCGTGAAGATCGACTATCGTCCGGTGCATAACTACACGCTGACCGATGAAATTGACTATATCAAACCAAAAGCGCGCGTTTACTAAGCGCGTTGGGGATGAACCATGGCTGAACTGACATTACCTAAAAATTCAAGAGTTGGCGTTGGCAAGACACATGAAAAGCCGAAGGATGCGAAGAACGTCAAAGTCTTCCGCGTCTATCGCTGGTCGCCCGATGATGACAAAAATCCGGCCATCGACACCTACTATGTCGATCTGGATGACTGCGGGCCGATGATCCTCGACGGCCTGATCAAGATCAAGAACGAGATTGACCCGACGCTGACGTTCCGCCGCTCCTGCCGCGAGGGAATCTGCGGCTCCTGCGCGATGAACATCAACGGCACGAACACGCTGGCCTGCACGACGGGCATGGATGAGTTCGACGGAGAGATCAAGATCCACCCGCTGCCGCATCAGCCGGTCGTGAAGGATCTGGTGCCTGACCTCACCAATTTCTACGCGCAGTATGCCTCGATCAAGCCGTGGCTGCAGGCGGAATCCCCGGCTCCGTCGAGCGAGCGGTTACAGTCGAAGGAGGATCGCGCGAAACTCGACGGACTTTATGAGTGCATTCTCTGCGCCTGCTGCTCCACCTCCTGCCCGAGCTACTGGTGGAACTCCGACCGGTTCCTCGGCCCGGCCATCCTGCTGCAGGCCTATCGCTGGATCATCGACAGCCGCGATGAACATACGGGCGAGCGCCTCGACAACCTCGAGGATCCGTTCCGGCTCTATCGCTGCCATACGATCATGAACTGCACCAACACCTGCCCGAAGGGTCTGAACCCCGCGAAGGCGATTGCAGAGATCAAAAAGCTGATGGTGGAGCGCCGCTAAGTGGCCCCATAAGTTTCCGGAAAGTGGTCCTTTTTTAAGAGCCAATTTACGCTAGATTAAGACCGCCTCCTAAAGGCGGTCTTTTTTATTGGATTGACTGCAATGTATGTTCCGCCCTCGTTCAAAGCTCCCGAAAAAGAAACACTGACCCGTCTGATGCAGACGGCGAACTTCGGCCTGCTGATTTCCAGGGGCGGGGCGGATGGTCTTGTTGCGACGCATCTTCCCTTCGCCTATGATGCAGGGCGGGGCGAATTCGGGACGCTCATCGCGCATATGGCCCGGAGCAATCCCCATGCCGACATTCTTGAGGAGGACGAAGCGCTCGTCGTCTTTCTCGGGCCGCATCACTATATCTCGCCCAATTATTACGTTACCGACGGCAATGTGCCGACATGGAACTATGTCGCCGCCCATGCCTATGGGACACCGGTCATCCTTCGCGATGACGCCGCCGTTCGCGCCGTTCTGGAACGCCAGACGGCGGAGCAGGAGCGAGCGATGCCGACTCCTTGGAACCCGGAAGGACTTGATCCGGCGCGCTATCAGGCGCTGCTCCGCGGTGTCACGGTTTTCGAGATCGAAATTCAGCGCATCGACGCGAAAGCGAAGCTCGGCCAGAACAAATCGCCAGCCGATCAGGCGTCGATGACGACCGCCATCGGCCGCCTGTGGGACTGATGCATTTCAGGGGCGCGACGCTACTCCGCCGCCTCGCGGCCCGTCAGATAGTCTTCCGATCGCATTTCCATCAGCCGTGATACGGTGCGCGCAAACTCAAAACTGCCATCGCCCGCGGTGTAGAGTTCCTCCGGCTCGACCTCGGCGGAGATGACGAGGTTCGCCCTGGCTTCATAAAGCACATCGACGAGGGTGACGAAGCGCTTCGACTCGTTGCGCCGTGCCGGCGTCAGGCGGGGAACCCCCTCGAGAAGAATGGTGTGAAAATGCTCGGTGAGGGTGAGATAGTCGGCGGCGCCGAGCGCGACAGCGCAGAGCTCCGCAAAGCGAAAGCGCGCGACGCCGCGCGCGGATGTTTTTACCTTCAACTTGCGACCCTGCGTCACCAGGGTTTGCGGGTTATTCTCATAGCCTTCCGTCATTTCCGCATAGATCCGGTCCATCTCCGCCGCTGCGTGATCATCAAGCGGGCTGAAATATACCGGATGTTCGGCAAGCCGGTTGAGGCGATAGTCTTTCCCGCCGGCAAGATGCAGCACGTCGAGCTGTTCCTTCAGCATGGCGATAAAGGGCAGGAAAAGCTGCCGGTTGAGGCCGTCCTTGTAAAGATCGTCGGGCACGCGGTTCGACGTTGCGACAACAACGACGCCGCTTTCAAACAGCATCTCAAAAAGCCGTCCGAGGATCATGGCGTCGGCGACATCGGTGATCTGGAATTCATCGAAGCAGAGCAGCCACGCGGTCTCGGTGATGGAATTGGCGAGCGCCGCCACGGGATCGTTGTTGCGCCCTTCCGTCTTTTTGCGCTCGCGATGCATGAAGGCGTGCACCTCCTGCATGAAAGCGTGAAAATGGACCCGCCGCTTCTGCCTGACCGGCGCGGTGTCGAAGAAAAGATCCATCAACATGGATTTGCCGCGCCCGACATCGCCGTAGATATAAAGCCCCTGCGGCGGCTCAACCCGGGGCTTGCGCGCGCCGAGACGGAAGATCTGCGTCCAACGCGTGCTGGTCTTGGGGTTATAGTCCTGCAGGCGGCGATGCAGCGTCTCCAGCTTTTCAACGGCAAGCCGCTGTTCCGGATCGTCCTGAATATGATTGCTCGCCAGCAGCTTGCGATAGGCTTCTTGAGGGCCGGATTGATCAGTCATTAAGTTGCAGGGGTCAGAGAGTAAGCAAAATGCACGATAAACAAGTTCCCATGATCTCTACAGATATGCAGCCGCTCTGGCAATGATGCGAAGCCCAATGATTCATTTTTTCCGCGCCCCTTCGCGTTTGCCGGGAGTGAGATCGGCGGCAAATTATCCTTGCCCGGGCGGATCAATATTAATTCCGGCTAATTTTTCGTGATGATAGAAGCCGGCCCACAAAAATTTGCCTGCAAATACATGCCTGATCTTGCTCTTGCGCCTAAAAAGGTCTAGTACCGGCAATAATATTCACAAGGGGGCTCTTCAAATCCCTGATGGTCCTCCCCCCTCTTTTGACTTCGGAGAATATTAATGGCTCGAAAAAAGATTGCCCTTATTGGAAGCGGGAATATTGGCGGCACGCTCGCGCATCTCGCCGGCCTGAAAGAACTTGGTGATGTGGTCCTGTTCGATATCGCGGAGGGTCTGCCGCAGGGTAAAGCGCTTGATATTGCATCGTCCGCCCCGGTTGACAGGTTTAATGCCAATTTTTCCGGCGCCAATGACTATAGCGCAATCGCGGGCGCTGATGTCTGCATCGTCACCGCCGGAATCGCCCGCAAGCCCGGGATGAGCCGCGACGACCTGCTCGGCACCAATATCAAGGTCATGCAGTCGGTTGGCGAAGGCATCAAGAAATATGCGCCGAACGCCTTCGTCATCTGCATCACCAACCCGCTTGACGCCATGGTCTGGGTCCTGCGCGAGAAATGCGGCCTGCCGCATAACATGGTCGTCGGCATGGCCGGTGTTCTCGACAGTGCCCGTTTCCGCCTGTTCCTCGCCGAGGAATTCAATGTCTCCGTTGAAGATGTGACGGCCTTCGTTCTGGGTGGCCACGGCGACACCATGGTGCCGTTGATCCGCTATTCGACGGTTGCCGGTATCCCGGTTCCGGACCTCATCAAGATGGGCTGGAGCACGCAGGAGAAAATCGATGCGATCGTCGATCGCACCCGCAACGGCGGCGCCGAGGTTGTGGCATTGCTGAAAACCGGCTCGGCCTTCTATGCGCCGGCCTCCAGCGCGATCACCATGGCCGAAGCGTATCTCAAGGACAAGAAGCGCGTCCTGCCCTGCGCCGCCTATGTGAAGGGCCAGTATGGTCTTGACGGCATCTACGTCGGCGTGCCGACTGTCATCGGTGAAGGCGGTGTAGAGCGGGTTGTCGAGATCAACATGAATTCGGAAGAGAAGGCCATGTTCGATAATTCGGTCAACGCGGTGAAGGGACTGGTTGATGCGTGTATCGGTCTGGATCCGAGCCTGAAATAGGCGGCAAAAATGAAAGGGCACAGCAATAACCGGTTGTGCCCATTTTTGTGGTGCGATACCGTAGCTCGAATGGCTTTTTGAGGGGTAGATGCTCCACTTTTTGATGTTTCTAATACAGCAATAAACGGAAAACGATGAATATTCATGAATATCAGGCGAAAGGCCTGCTCTCGAAATACGGCGTGACCGTACCGCGAGGGGGAGTAGCCTATACGGCCGATGAGGCAAAAGGCGTCGCGGAGGGGCTGGGTGGCCCGGTCTGGGTCGTCAAGGCGCAGATCCATGCAGGCGGTCGCGGCAAGGGCGGCGGCGTCAAGGTCGTCAAGTCCCTCGACGCGGTAGCCGATACGGCAAAATCCATGATCGGCATGCAGCTCGTGACGCATCAGACCGGTCCGGAAGGCAAGGAAGTCAAGCGCGTCTATATCGAGGAAGGGTGCGATATCGCCCGTGAACTCTATCTTGGCGCGATCATCGACCGCGCCAAGGATTGCGTGACCTTCATGGCCTCCACCGAAGGCGGAATGGACATCGAGGAAGTCGCCGAAAAGACACCGGAAAAAATCCTCATGGTAAGCGTTGATCCGGCGTCCGGCATTATGCCGTTCCATGCGCGCCGGATTGCCTTCAGCCTCGGCCTCGAAGGCAAGCAGATCAATGCCGCGGTCAAGTTCATCATGGCGCTTTACAACGCCATTATCGATACAGACGCGAGCCTTGTTGAAATCAACCCGCTGGTCGTGACCGGCAGCGGCGATGTGATCGCGCTGGATGCGAAGATGAACTTCGATGACAACGCGCTTTACCGGCACAAGGATATTGCCGAGCTGCGCGATCCGGACGAAGAGGATCCGGCCGAGCGGGAAGCGGCGCAGTACGATCTCAGCTACGTCAAGCTCGATGGCAATATCGGCTGCATGGTGAACGGCGCAGGCCTCGCCATGGCGACGATGGATATCATCAAGCTGAACGGCGGCGAGCCGGCAAACTTCCTCGACGTTGGCGGCGGCGCCACGCGCGAGAAGGTCACGGAAGCCTTCAAGATCATCCTGAAGGATGAGAATGTCGAAGGCATCCTCGTCAACATCTTCGGCGGCATCATGCGCTGCGATGTGATTGCCGAGGGCGTTGTCGCTGCGGCGAAGGAAGTCGCCCTCAGCGTGCCGCTGGTTGTCCGTCTCGAAGGGACGAACGTCGAACTTGGAAAGAAAATTCTTGCAGAATCGGGCCTGCCCATTCTGTCCGCAGATGATCTTGGCGACGCTGCCGAGAAAATTGTTAAAGCAGTGAAGGAGGCAGCGTAATGTCGGTTCTCGTGAATAAGGATACGAAGGTCATTTGCCAGGGCTTTACCGGCTCGCAAGGGACGTTCCATTCCGAGCAGGCCATTGCCTATGGCACCAAGATGGTCGGCGGCGTCACCCCCGGCAAGGGCGGGGAGAAGCATCTCGGTCTCCCGATCTTCAATACGGTCGCCGAAGCGCGCGACGTTACCGGCGCCAATGCGAGCGTGATCTATGTTCCGCCGCCGTTCGCGGCCGACGCCATTCTGGAAGCGATCGATGCCGAGGTTGAGCTGATTGTCTGCATCACCGAAGGCATTCCGGTCCTCGATATGGTGCGCGTCAAGCGGACGCTGCGCAACAGCAAGTCCCGTCTCATCGGTCCGAACTGCCCGGGCGTCATTACGCCGGATGAGTGCAAGATCGGCATTATGCCCGGTCACATCCACCGCCGCGGCCATGTCGGGATCGTTTCCCGTTCGGGCACGCTGACCTATGAAGCAGTTGCGCAGACGACGGCTGCAGGCCTTGGACAGAGCACCTGCATCGGCATCGGCGGCGATCCGGTCAACGGCACCAACTTCATCGACTGCCTGGAGATGTTCCTTGCCGATGATGAAACGGAATCCATCATCATGATCGGCGAGATTGGCGGCTCGGCCGAGGAGGAAGCAGCAGAGTTCCTGAAATCCTCCAAGGTCAAGAAGCCGGTGGTCGGATTTATCGCAGGCGTGACGGCACCTCCTGGTCGTCGCATGGGCCATGCCGGGGCAATCATTTCCGGCGGCAAGGGCGGCGCGGAAGACAAGATGGAAGCCATGCGCAGCGCCGGCATCACCGTGTCGGACAGTCCGGCCGCTCTCGGCTCGACATTGGTAAGGGTTTTGAAAGGTTGACCTTGTAGGGTTAGCTATTACTTGTTGTATTGACTCTTATAGGGGGCGGGAGAAATCCCGCCCGTAATGCAGGATGGTTCAGCAATTGGAAACTTCTTCTTTCCTCTTTGGATCTAACGCCGGATTCATTGAGCAGCTCTACACGCGTTTTCTGAATGATCCCACTTCGGTTGATGTAAGCTGGCAGCAGTATTTCAACTCGCTCGGCGATGATGCCGAGACCGTCCTTGCAGAGGCCCGCGGCGCGCCCTGGGCGCCCGCGACCAATGGCCTCGATCCCGAGGATGACTACGGCATTCTCGGCGACGCCGCCAACCGTGCGATCGAGCGCGCGGAAGAGAAGGGGGCGACCGTCTCCGAAGTCCGCATGGCGGCGATCGATACGATCCGCGCGCTGATGCTGATCCGGTCCTACCGGGTGCGCGGCCATCTCAAGGCGAACCTCGATCCGCTCGGGCTTGAAATCCCGAAGGAGCATCCGGAGCTTAATCCGGCGACCTATGGCTTCAAGGAAGAAGACTGGGACCGACAGATTTTCCTCGACAACGTCCTCGGCCTCGAGACGGGGAGCATCCGGGAAATCCTCTCCATCGTGAAGCGCACCTACTGCTCCACGGTCGGCGTCGAATTTATGCATATTCAGGATCCGGAGCAGAAAGCCTGGATCCAGGAGCGTATCGAAGGACGCCACAAGGAAATCACTTTCACGACCGAGGGCAAGATCGCGATCCTGCGCAAGCTGATCGAGGCGGAAGGCTTTGAACAGTTCCTCAATGTGAAATATACGGGCACGAAGCGCTTTGGCCTTGACGGCGCCGAAGCGCTGATCCCCGCCATGGAAGGCATCATCAAGCGCGGCGGGCAGCTCGGTGTGCGTGAGATCGTCCTCGGCATGGCGCACCGTGGCCGCCTCAACGTGCTGACCAACGTGATGGCGAAACCCTTCCGCGCCGTATTCTCGGAGTTCCAGGGCAACCCCGCCCATCCCGAAGACGTCGAAGGTTCGGGTGACGTGAAGTATCACCTCGGGACGTCCTCTGATCGCGAGTTTGACGGCAATGAGGTGCATCTCTCGCTGACCGCGAACCCGTCGCACCTCGAAGCCGTAAACCCCGTCGTGCTCGGCAAGGCGCGCGCCAAGCAGGCGCAGCTTGGCCGCGATGTGGGCGGCCAGGTCATGCCGTTGCTGCTGCATGGCGATGCCGCCTTCGCAGGGCAGGGGATCGTCGCCGAGTGCTTTGGCCTGTCCGAGCTGAAGGGCTATCGCACCTCCGGCACCATCCATTTCGTCGTCAACAACCAGATCGGTTTCACGACGAGCCCGAAATATTCGCGCTCCAGCCCCTATCCGTCCGACGTCGGCAAGATGGTGATGGCGCCGATTTTCCACGTCAATGGCGATGATCCGGAAGCGGTCTGCCATGTCGCCAAGATTGCGACGGAGTTCCGCCAGCTGTTCCAGATCGATGTCGTGATCGACATGTTCTGTTACCGCCGTCACGGCCATAACGAGGGTGACGAGCCGGCCTTCACCCAGCCGCTCATGTACCGCACCATCGCGCAGCATCCGACGACGATGCAGATCTATGCCAAGAAGCTGATCGCCGAAGGCGTCACGACCGAGGCAGAGGTCGAGGGCTGGATCGCCGAGTTCCGCGATTATCTTGAAAAGCAGTATGAAGCTGCCAACAGCTTCAAACCGAACAAGGCCTACTGGTTTGAAGGCCGCTGGCAGGGCTTTGGCCGCGCCGATGAAGGGGCGCGGCGTGGTTCGACGGCGGTCGAGATCGACCGGCTGAAGGAAATCGGCCGGGCGCTGACGAATATTCCGCCGACGCATAACGTGCATCGGACGCTGCAGCGGGTCCTCAAAGCCAAGAAGGAGATGATCGAGACCGGCAAGGGCATCGACTGGGCGACGGCGGAAGCGCTGGCGTTCGGCTCGCTCCTGAAGGAGAATTATCCGGTCCGCCTGTCGGGCCAGGACTCCGGGCGCGGCACCTTCTCGCAGCGTCATTCGGTGATCGTCGATCAGGTGACGGAAGAGCGCTACATTCCGCTCAACAATCTCGGCGGGGAGCAGGCGCATTATGAGGTGATCGACAGCATGCTGTCGGAAGCCGCCGTGCTCGGCTATGAGTATGGCTATACGCTCGCCGAGCCGAATGCGCTCGTCCTCTGGGAGGCGCAGTTCGGCGACTTCGCCAACGGCGCGCAGATCATCATCGACCAGTTCATCTCGAGCGGCGAGGCGAAGTGGCTGCGTATGAGCGGCCTCGTGATGCTGCTGCCGCATGGCTATGAAGGACAGGGGCCGGAGCATTCCTCCGCCCGTCTCGAGCGCTATCTGCAGCTTTCGGCAGAAGATAACTGGCAGGTGGTCAACTGCACGACGCCGGCGAGCTATTTCCACGCCCTTCGCCGCCAGATCCACCGCAAGTTCCGCAAGCCGCTGGTGGTGATGACGCCAAAGTCGCTGCTGCGCCACAAGCTGGCGGTCTCGACGCTGGAGGAAATGGGCCCCGGCTCGAGCTTCCACCGTGTGCTCTACGACAACGAAAAACTGTGCCCTGACAAGGATGTCAAACGTGTTATCCTGTGCTCCGGCAAGGTCTATTACGACCTGCATGCGAAGCGGGAGGAACTCGGCGACAAGCACACCTATTTCCTTCGGCTTGAGCAGCTCTATCCCTTCCCCTGCGAGGCGCTGGAGGAAGAGTTGCAGAACTTCAGGCATGTGGAAGATGTGGTGTGGTGTCAGGAGGAGCCGAAAAACATGGGTGCCTGGACATTTGTGGAGCCGCATCTGGAACGCGTTTTTGCGAATGTAAAAATGCAGAAGGTGAAGCGCGCGCGCTACGCCGGGCGCAAGGAAGCCGCATCGCCGGCAACCGGCCTGCTGAAAAAGCACATCAAGGAACAAAACGCATTGTTGGACGACGCGTTCGGTATCAAATCGGAATAGGGAAGTCAAAATGACGGTGGAAATTCGTGTTCCCGCACTCGGGGAATCAGTGACGGAAGCAACGGTAGGCCAATGGTATAAAAAAGTCGGCGACTCGGTCACCAAAGATGAACCGCTCCTTGAGCTGGAAACGGACAAGGTCACCCTTGAAATCAATGCGCAGGAATCCGGGCGGCTGGATGAAATCTCGGCCCCCGAAGGCACCGATGTGGAGGTTGGCGCCCTGCTCGGCCTGATCACGGCGGGCGCAAGCGGTAACGTCTCCGCCCCGGCCGCAGCCTCGCCCGAGGCGACGCCGGCGCCGCAACCCGCGCCGGCACCTGCGGCAGCGCCTGCGGCGGCTCCGGCACCTGCTGCGGCGGCACCGGCACCGGGCGCGCCTGCAGAAATTCTTCCGGCGGCGCAAAAGCTGATCGATGAAAACAATCTCGACGCCCGCCGCATCCGCGGCACGGGTAAGGATGGCCGCATCACCAAGGGCGATGTTCTGGAAGCGCTTGAGCATGGTGGCGCATCCCCTGCCGCAGCCCCGGCTCCGGCCCCCGCAGCGGCGGCGCCTGCGGCTCCGGCCGCGCCCTCCGGCCCGCGCCCCGAGGAGGCGCGCGAGGAGCGGGTCAAGATGACGCGTCTTCGCAAGAGCATTGCGACCCGCCTTAAAGATGCGCAGAATACCGCGGCCATGCTCACCACCTATAACGAGGTGGATATGACCGCGATGCTGGAGTTGCGCCGGGAATATCAGGATCTTTTCATCAAGAAACACGGCGTGAAGCTCGGCTTCATGTCCTTCTTTACGAAGGCCTGTATCGCTGCCCTCAAGGAACTTCCGGCTGTGAATGCGGAGATTGACGGCGACTATTTAGTCTACAAGAACTACTACAATATCGGCATTGCCGTTGGCACCGACGCCGGTCTTGTGGTGCCGGTTCTGCGCGACGCCGATCAACTCAGCTTTGCGGAAGTGGAAAAGGGGATCGCCGCGCTCGGCGCGAACGCCCGGGACGGCAAACTCAGCATGGCCGACCTGCAGGGCGGTACCTTCACCATCACCAATGGCGGTGTCTATGGCTCGCTGATGTCCTCGCCGATCCTGAACCCGCCGCAGGCGGGCGTTCTCGGCATGCATAAAATCCAGGAGCGGCCGATGGTCGTGAAGGGCGAAATCAAGATCCGGCCGATGATGTATCTCGCGCTCACCTATGATCACCGGATTATCGACGGCAAGGAAGCGGTGACGTTCCTTGTGCGGGTGAAAGACGCGCTGGAGGATCCGCAGCGGTTGTTGCTGGACCTCTGATCAATCCAGAAGGATAGAGGCATATTATGAGTGACGATACTTTCGATCTGGTCGTAATCGGCGGTGGGCCGGGCGGCTATACGGCCGCCATCCGGGCCTCCCAGCTCGGCATGAAGACGGCGTGCGTTGAAAAGCGCGAGACGCTCGGCGGCGTCTGCCTGAATGTCGGCTGTATCCCGTCGAAGGCGCTGCTCAAATCGTCGGAGCTATATGAAGAGGCGGGACACGATTTTGAACGCCGCGGGATAACCATCGGCTCGCTGAAGCTCGATCTTGGCAAGATGATGGGTGTGAAGCAGGAGACGGTGAAGGGTCTGACGCAGGGGATCGAGTTTCTCTTCAAGAAGAACAAGGTCACTCACGTAAAAGGCACGGCAACGCTGGAAGGCGGCGGGCGGATCGCGGTGACGGGCGCGGAGGCGAGAACGCTGAAGGCGAAGAATATCCTCATCGCGACGGGCTCGGACGTGACGCCGCTTCCCAATGTCGAGGTGGACGAGAAGCAAATCGTCTCCTCCACCGGCGCGCTTGAACTTCCCAAAGTGCCGAAGAAGATGATCGTCATCGGCGCAGGGGTCATCGGGCTTGAACTCGGGACCGTCTGGCGCCGCCTCGGGGCCGAGGTGACGGTTATCGAATTCCTCGATCGCATTCTGCCCGGTACTGACAACGAAGTTGCCAAGGCAACGCAGCGGATCCTCAAAAAACAGGGGATCGAATTCCTGCTCGGCAAGAAGGTGACAGGCGCGAAGAAGGAGAAATCCGGCGTCACGCTGACTTTTGAACCCTCCAAGGGCGGTGATGCGGAAACCTTGAAAGCCGACGTCGTGCTGGTTGCGATCGGCCGGCGTCCCTATACCGAAGGGCTCGGGCTTGACGATCTCGGTGTCGAGCGAGACCGCGGCGGGCGCATCATTGTCGATAAGAACTTTAAGTCCACCGTCGATGGGGTTTACGCGATCGGTGACGTCATTGAAGGGCCGATGCTCGCGCATAAGGCGGAAGATGAAGCCGTCGTCTGCGTCGAAAAAATGGCCGGCCAGAAGCCGCATATCAATTACGACACCATTCCGGCTGTCGTCTATACTTGGCCCGAAGTTGCAACCGTCGGCAAGACGGAAGAGCAGCTGAAGGAAGCGAATATCGCTTATAATGTCGGCAAGGTACCGTTCGTCGCGAACAGCCGCGCCCGCGCAAATGGCTTCACCGAAGGGTTTGTGAAAATTCTCGCCGACAAAAAGACGGACAAGGTGCTCGGCGTTCACATCATTGGCCCGGATGCTGGAACGATCATCCATGAATGCGTGTTGGCGATGGAGTTTGGCGCCTCGTCCGAGGATATCGCCCGCACCTGCCATGCGCACCCAACGCTCAACGAAGCGGTCAAGGAAGCGGCGCTCGCCGTTCTGGGGCGCACAATAAACAGTTGATCTTTTCATCAATCGGTCAGCAGAATAACGGGTCGGAATTTTCCGGCCCGTTTCATTTGCACTGTAATCTCAAGGAGACGTCATGAAGCTCTGCTATAGCGCCCTCTCTCCCTTCGCCCGGAAAGTCCGGGTTACCGCAATCGAGCACGGGCTGATGGATCAACTGGAAAAGGTCGATCCCGATACCAGCGACATGTTCAAAGGGTTCAATCGGGCAAATCCGCTCGGTAAAATTCCGAGCCTCGAACTCGACAATGGCGATCTGATCTATGATTCCATTGTGATCTGTGAATATCTCGACAGCATTGGCAAGGGGCCGAAGCTGTTTCCGCCCGCAGGGCCGGAACGCTGGCGCGTCCTGACGCTCCACACGATGGCGGATGGCATGATGGACAACACGCTGCAGCGGCGTGTCAACAGTCTCCTTCCGGAAGGGGAGGGCTCGCCGAGCTGGATGGAACGGCTGCGCTTCGGGATCGAGAACTGCCTGGATGAGATGGAGCGGCAGGCGGACGGCTATGGGGAGGCGCTCAATATCGGAACAATTACGGTCGCCTGCGCGCTTGGCTATCATGATTTCCGGCTCGGGTATGAGCAATGGCGCAACGGCCGACCGGCGCTCACGCGGTGGTATGAGAAAATGCTGAAGCATACATCCATTTCCGAAACACTGCCAGGCTGACCTTGCGACAGAATCTGTCGGGGCCAAAGCTGACGCTGGTGCTGTGCCTGGCGGAAATCACGGCAATGACCCCCTTCGCCACCTTTCCGGCGATGATCCCTTTCTTTTTCGATCACTGGTCCCTGACGGGATCGGATGCCGGCTGGATCAACTCGGTCTTTTTCATCGGCTTTACGCTGTTTGGCCCGGTCGTTACCTCGATGACCGACCGGATCGATGCGCGGCGCGTTTTCCTCCTTGGCAGTTTTCTCGCCATTATCGGGGCATTCGGCTTTGCCTATCTCGCGCATGATTTTTATTCGGCGTTGCCGTGGCGGTTTATTTCAGGCGCGGCGCTCGGCTGCACCTATATGCCGGGACTGAAGGCGCTTACCGACCGGCTTCCCGCCGGCGATCAGTCGCGGTTCATCGCCTTTTACACGGCGAGCTTTTCAACCGGCTCCGCGGTCTCCTTTCTGTTGATCGGGCAGGTGCATCTCTGGTTCGGCTGGGAAGAGGCGCTGGTCTCCGCCATGCTCGGCCCACCGATTTCGCTGGCTCTCACCTATATCTTCACCCGGCCGAAAGCGCTGGAGCAGCCGCGGGCGTGGGCGCAGATCTTCAACTACCTGCCGGTGCTGCGAAATCGGTTCAGTATGGGCTATATCATCGCCTATACCTGCCACACTTGGGAGCTGGTGACGATGCGCTCCTTCATGATGGCGTTTCTCGCCTTCTCCCATATGCTGACGAGCGCGCCCGTCTGGATGGATGTCTCGACGATTACCGCGATTGCCGTTTTCGTCGGGCTGCCGGCAAGCGTCCTTGGCAACGAGCTTTCCCTCAAGATCGGGCGGCAGCGCGCGATCACCCTGGTCGTGCTCGCCTGTCTCTGCGTGTCGTTGAGCATCGGCTTTATGGCGAGCCTGCCATTTATTATCGTTGTAGTGATGAGTGTTCTTTACGGCTTCCTGATCGCCGCAGACTCGTCCTCACTCACGGCCGGGTCGGTCGGCAGCGCGCGGCCGGAATTTCGCGGTGCGACGATGGCGGTTCACAGCTTTCTCGGCTTTAGCGGCGGTATCGTCGGCCCGGTGGTTGCAGGCGCCGTCCTCGATCATTCCGGAGGCCCCACGTCGATCACGGCCTGGGGGCTTCTCTTTGTCTCGATGGGGGCGGTCACCCTGATTGCACCCTTCGCCCTTCGCCTCACCCGTAAATAGGCGGACAGTCAGCTTTTCGGGTGCGCCTGATCATAGACGGCGAGAAGCTTCTCCATATCGAGGTCCGTATAGCGCTGGGTCGAGGAAAGCGAGGCATGGCCGAGGAGTTCCTGAATGGAGCGAAGATCGCTGCCGCTGCCGAGCAGATGACTTGCAAAACTGTGGCGAAGCGCGTGCGGCGTTGCCGTCTCAGGCAGGCCGAGGCCGCGGCGGAGCGTCTGCATCTTGAGCTGTATCGCCCGCGCGTTCAGCCGCTTTCCCTGCCGGCCGACGAACAGGGGGCCGGTCCCCTCCAATGGAAACGGGCAATGCCTGAGATATAGGTCGATGGCCTCGCGCACCGCGGGCAGTACAGGCACCATCCGTTCCTTGTTGCCCTTGCCGATCAGGGTGAGAATGTCGCCTTTCGGACGATCCGCCATATTAAGCCCGAGGGCTTCACCAATGCGCAGGCCGCAGCCGTAGAGCAGCGTCAGCACCGCAAGGTCGCGATACTGTATCCAGTCCGGCTCACGCGCATCCGGCGTCCCCTGCAACAGCTTTCTTGCATCGGTCACGGCGAGCGGGCGCGGCAGCCGCGTCGGCGCTTTCGGGGTGCGGAGGGATTTGAGGTAGGGGTTGTGGAATGCGCCTTCGCGCTCCTGACGCTTGAAAAAACTGCGGATCGACGAGAGGACACGGCGGAGCGACGTGGCGCTGAGGCCCTCCTGGCGGCGATGCGCAAGATAGGCGCGAAAATCCGCAGCGCGCAACGCTTCAAGATCACTGAGCGTCGGTTCGCCGCCGAGATGGCCGGTGAGAAAGGCGAGGAAATCCCGCACATCCCGCTCATAGGCTTCAAGCGTGTGCGCACTCGCTTTCTTTTCGTGGACCAGCCAGTCCATCCAGTCGTCAAACGCGCGGTCGAGGGAGCGATGCTCTGGCATGCCTATGCCGATTTCTGCTCCAGCCACATCTGCAGGCAGGATTGAATGGCTATTGCAAGGAAGGAGAGAAGATCGGTCGCCTGATCTTCGTCAAAATGTCCGGGCTCGCGGCTGCCGAAGGCGACCATCGCCCGCGCATGCAGCGAGGGGATATCAAGCCGGATCAGCGCATCGGAACGCACCAGGTCCTTGGCCGGGCCGAAAATGGCCTTGGACTGCGGCGCGCGCGCCCGAAGGAGAATGTTCCGCCCGTGCCACGGGGCGCGATTGATGCTGCCGGGCTTGAGGCGTTGCAACCCCGTCATATCAGGAAGCGGGATCGGCCCGTCTTCAACGCAAAGGGTCAGAACGTCGATTTCGAGAAGTTCCGGCAAATCCTGCGTCAGGATGTGAACGAAATGGGCAAGGTTGGATGCTCCGAGAAGCGCCTGTATTGACGCGTGCACCATGTTCTGGGTGTGATTGTTATTGCGGGCGGCTTCAACGAAATTTTCTTGAAGTTCGGTGAGCCGGGCGACTTTCTTTTGCAGCCGCGCCACCATGTAGGATTGCAGATCGACGACGCCGTCGTCGGCCGCGCGCCCGGGAAGCTTCATCTCCGACAGAAGATCGGCGTTATTGACCAGGAACTCCGGATGCGCGCGAAGCCAGTTCCGGACGCTTTCTTCGGTCAGCCGCGGGGTTTCTGTCCCGCCGTCACCGATCTTCTTGTCAGATGTTTCACTCACCTACGCTACTCTCATTGCGGCGTTGTCAGAGGATATTCTGGCCTGTTTTTTCCCAGTCCGCAAGGAAAGCCGCAAGGCCCTTGTCCGTCAGGGGGTGCGCCACAAGCTGTTTCAGAACGGCGGGCGGGATCGTGCAGACATCTGCGCCGATCAGGGCCGCCTCGACAATATGCGTCGGATTGCGGATAGAGGCGACCAGAACCTCGGTTTTGAGGTCGGGGTAATTGTCATAAATCTGGACGATGTCGCGGATCAGATCCATGCCGCGCTGGCCGATATCGTCAAGGCGTCCGACGAAGGGCGAGATATAAGTCGCGCCGGCTTTTGCGGCGAGGATAGCCTGTGCGGCCGAGAAGCAGAGCGTGACGTTGACCTTCGTGCCGCCGCGGCTGAGTTCGGCGCAGGTTTTGAGGCCGGCCATGGTAAGCGGGACCTTGACGGCGATATTTTCGGCAATCCCGGCCAGCTTCTTTCCCTCTTCCAGCATCGTCTTGAACTCGGTCGCGGCCACCTCGGCGCTGACCGGTCCATCAACGATCTTGCAGATTTCGCCAATTACTTCAAAGAAGTCACGCCCGGTTTTGGCGATCAGTGACGGGTTCGTGGTAACACCATCGAGAAGGCCGGTATCGGCAAGCTCGCGGATCTCTTCGGTGTCGGCTGTATCAACAAAAAATTTCATGAGATGTTACGTTATCCTGACGCTTAAAGACTGGTTTGAAGGGTCGGAATAGTCTATCGCATAGAGATGAGCAGTACAATGAAACATCGTCGCGTGCGTGTTCTGATGCCCCTCTCGGGGAAAGATCTCTATGACTATCGCGCGCCTGCCGCGCTTGGCATAGAAATCGGTCATTTCGTCACCGTACCGCTTGGCAAGCGCGAGGTGACAGGGGTTGTCTGGGAGGAGGCGGCTGCGTCCGACGTCGCGGAAGAGCGCATGAAGGATATCCTCGCGGTCCTCCCTTGCGCGCCCCTGCCGGCCGATAGCATCCGTTTCATCGACTGGGTCGCGCAATACACGATGCAGCGAAAAGGCCGCGTCCTTCGCATGGCGATGAGCGTGCCGGAAGCGCTTTACCCCAAGGCTGCGCGGATCGGCTATCGGCTGACGGCGGCCCGGCCCGAGCGAATGACCGCCGCCCGGCAACGAGTGCTGGATATTGCCGCCGAGGCAGGCGTGCAGAGCGCGGCGGATCTTGCAAGCCTTGCCGGCGTCAGCGCGTCCGTCGTCAAGGGACTTGCGGAGGCGGGCGCGCTGGAGCCGGTCGTGCTACCCTCTGACGCGCCGCTTGAGCGACCGGACTGGCGCCACGGCGCATTTGAATTATCGCCCGATCAGAAAGCCGCGGCCGACGCGCTGGCGGCAGATGTCGCGGCGCGGAATTTTGCCGCCTCGCTCCTCGACGGGGTGACGGGCTCGGGCAAGACCGAGGTCTATTTCGAGGCCCTTGCCGCCTGCCTGCGCGAGGGGCGGCAGGCACTGGTGCTGCTGCCGGAAATCGCGCTCACCGCGCAATGGCTGGACCGGTTCGAAGCGCGCTTCGGCGCGCGGCCGGTTGAATGGCATTCCGACCTCGGCCAGAGCGAGCGGCGGCGCAACTGGCGCGCGGTCATTGAAGGGCGGGCGGAGATTGTCATCGGCGCCCGCTCCGCCCTTTTCCTGCCCTTTGCCGATCTCGGCGTGATTATCGTCGATGAGGAGCATGAAACCTCCTTCAAGCAGGATGAGGGCGTCCCCTATAACGCGCGCGATATGGCGGTGGTGCGCGGCAAGATCGGAAGCTGTCCGGTGGTCCTCGCATCGGCAACGCCGTCGCTTGAGACGATGCTGAATGCGAGAAGCGGGAAATACCGGCATCTCAAACTGCCGTCACGTTTCGGCGGAGCAGTCCTGCCCTATGTGGAGCTTATCGATCTCAAGCAGCACCGGCCGGGTCCGCAGCGCTGGATATCCGAACCTCTCCGTCTCGCCATGGAGGCAACGCTCGGCGAAGGGCAGCAGGTGATGCTGTTCCTGAACCGCCGCGGATATGCGCCGCTGACGCTGTGCGATGCCTGCGGCCATCGCCTGCAATGCCCCAACTGCAGCGCCTGGCTCGTCGAACATCGTCTCATCAACCGCCTGCAGTGCCACCACTGCGGCTATTCGACGCGCCTGCCCGGCGCTTGCGACGCCTGCGGCGCGGAGGAAAGTTTCAAACCCTGCGGTCCCGGGATCGAACGTCTCTCGGAAGAGGCCGCGAGCCTGTTCCCCGAGCGGCGGGTCGCGATGATGGCGAGCGATACGATCACCAGCCCGAGGGCGGCGGCCGAATTTGTCGCTGCCATGGATCGGGGCGAGATTGATATTCTGATCGGCACGCAGATCGTTGCCAAGGGATATCATTTCCCGAATCTGACGCTTGTCGGCGTGATTGACGCGGATCTCGGCCTCACCGGCGGGGATTTGCGCGCCGCCGAGCGCACCTACCAGCTCCTCTCGCAGGTCATGGGCCGGGCCGGCCGTGAATCGATCCGCGGCAAGGTCTATCTGCAATCCCATCTGCCGGAACATCCCGTCATTGCCGCAATCGTCCATCAGGAGAGCGAGGCGTTTTTCAACCTCGAGGCGGCGGGGCGGGAAAGCGCCGGTATGCCGCCGTTCGGCCGTCTGGCGGCGCTGATCCTGTCAGGGCCCAAAGCCGAATCAGTCGCCAGTTTCGCCGCTGAACTCGCGCGGCGGGCGCCGGCCGGAGAGCGTTTGGCCATTCTCGGACCCGCCCCTGCGCCGCTTTCCATGATCCGTGGGCGGCATCGCTACCGTTTTCTCATAAAATGCGCAAAAGATGTCAGCATCCAGGCAATCATCGGAAAGTGGCTGCAGGGGTGCAGGTTACCGAGCGATATACGTCTGCAAATTGACATCGATCCCTATAATTTCATGTGAGAACGGGAAATTTGACGGATAAATCGGGAAAACGAACATTTTAGTGAACATACTGCTGTGCAGCATATTGCCACCCGGTTTTCCCTGTGTTAATAACCCCCTGCCTCGACTATGGGAGCAGCCTTGCTGCCTGCGTGGAAGGGGCTTCACAAATTAGACGGACGCATATCTCGTCCAATTTCAGGCCTGGGGATCGTTTCTTGTCAGCTGAGAACATATCAGTTTCCGGTATTGCGGGTCGTTATGCGACGGCCCTGTTTGATCTGGCGTCATCAGCCGGTCAACTCGATGCCGTTGCCGCCGACCTGGCGACACTCAAATCAATGATGGACGAGAGCGGAGACCTCGCCCGTCTGGTGAAAAGCCCGATTATCAGCCGTGCCGATCAGGCGAAGGCGATGGGCGCGGTTCTTGAAAAACTCGGTACGGGCGATCTTGTCCGCCGGTTTATCGGAACTGTTGCGCAGAACCGGCGACTTTTTGCGCTGCCCGGTATGATCAAAGCCTATGGTCAGTTGCTGGCCGCAGAGCGCGGCGAAGTGGTTGCGCGGGTGACGTCGGCCAAAAAGCTCACCAAAGGTCAGCTTGATGCAGTTTCATCTGCCCTCAAATCTGCCATCGGCAGTGATGTCAGTCTCGAATCGGAAGTCGATGAGAGCCTGATCGGGGGTCTTGTCATAAGGGTTGGTTCGCGAATGATTGACAGTTCGATCCGGACTAAACTTCAAAATCTTAAGTTTGCGATGAAAGGGGTTGGGTGATGGACATCCGCGCCGCAGAAATTTCCGAAATTCTTAAACAGCAGATTGCGGGGTTTGACACGCAAGCTGAGGTCTCAGAGGTTGGTCAGGTGCTTTCCGTCGGTGACGGCGTGGCCCGCGTGTACGGCCTGGACAATATCCAGGCCGGCGAGATGGTCGAATTCCCGGGCGGCATCAAGGGGCTGGCCCTCAACCTTGAAACCGACAACGTCGGTGTCGTGATTTTCGGTTCCGACCGCGACATTCGTGAAGGCGATACTGTCAAGCGGACTGGCGCGATTGTTGAAACAGGTGTCGGCAAGGGCCTGCTTGGCCGCGTTGTTGACGGCCTTGGCAACCCGATCGACGGCAAGGGTCCGATCGAAGCAACCGAAACCCGCCGCGTTGACGTGAAGGCGCCCGGCATCATGCCGCGTAAATCCGTCCATGAGCCGATGATGACCGGCCTCAAGGCCATCGACAGCCTCGTTCCGGTCGGACGTGGCCAGCGCGAGCTGATCATCGGTGACCGTCAGACCGGCAAGACCGCGCTTGCTGTCGACACGATCCTCAACCAGAAGTCCATCAACGCGAGCGGAGACGAGAGCAAGAAGCTCTACTGCGTCTATGTCGTGATCGGCCAGAAGCGCTCCACCGTTGCGCAGGTCGTGAAGACGCTTGAGGAAAACAACGCGATGGAATATTCCATCGTCGTCGCCGCAACGGCCTCCGACCCGGCGCCGCTGCAGTATCTCGCGCCCTTTACCGGCTGCGCGATGGCGGAATATTTCCGTGACAACGGCATGCATTCCCTGATCATCTATGACGATCTGTCCAAGCAGGCCGTGGCCTATCGTCAGATGTCCCTGTTGCTCCGCCGTCCGCCGGGACGTGAAGCCTATCCGGGTGACGTTTTCTATCTCCACTCCCGTCTGCTCGAGCGGTCGGCCAAGCTGAACGACGCCAATGGCGCGGGCTCGATGACGGCACTGCCGGTTATTGAGACGCAGGCCGGCGACGTTTCCGCCTATATTCCGACCAACGTGATCTCGATTACCGATGGTCAGATCTTCCTCGAAACCGAGCTGTTCTACCAAGGTATTCGCCCGGCCATCAACGTCGGCCTGTCGGTCTCCCGCGTGGGTTCGGCGGCACAGACGAAGGCCATGAAGCAGGTCGCCGGCTCGATCAAGCTGGAGCTTGCGCAGTACCGCGAAATGGCGGCCTTCGCGCAGTTCGGCTCCGATCTTGACGCGGCAACGCAGAAGCTGCTGGCCCGCGGTGCGCGCCTGACCGAGCTTCTGAAGCAGCCGCAGTACAGCCCGCTCACCATGGAAGAGCAGGTTGTCGTGATCTTCGCCGGTGTGCGCGGATATCTTGACGCGGTCGAGGTCTCAAATATCGGCGACTATGAAAAGCAACTGCTTGCGGAAATGCACGCGAAGCACCAGGGGCTTCTGGACACGATCCGGAACGAAGGCGCCCTGTCGGCGGAAACTGAATCGAAGCTGAAAGATATTCTCGAAGGCTTCTCCAAGGCATTTGCATAAGTTGAGCTTAGGAAAGGGGCAGCCGGAAAATGGCGAACCTTAAGGAACTCAAAAACCGGATCAACAGTGTCAAGTCGACGCAGAAGATCACCAAGGCCATGAAGATGGTGGCAGCCGCAAAGCTGCGCCATGCGGAGGAGGCGGCCAATGCCGCCCGTCCTTACGCAGAGCGGATGAATGCCATGATGGCATCCCTCGCTGCGGGAATGGTTGGCCAGGAGGATACGGCGCCGCGGCTGCTGGCCGGGACGGGTTCGGATCAGCGTCATCTGATTATCGTGGCAACCGGTGAGCGCGGGCTGTGCGGCAGCTTCAACAGCTCCATCGCGAAGGCGGCGTCAAGAAAGATCGATCAGCTGCTGGCCGAAGGCAAGGATGTCAAAGTCCTTTGCGTCGGCAAGAAGGGTCGCGATGCCCTGAAGCGCAAATATGGCAACCTGATCATCGGCTTGGTCGATCTGTCGGGCGCCAAGCGCGTTGGCTTCGGCAACGCCCAGCCGATCGCGCAGCGCGTCCTGACGATGTTCAATGAAGACGAGTTCGACGTCTGCACGATCTTCTATGCGAAGTTTGTCTCCGTCCTCACCCAAGAAGTGCAGGAGCAGCAGCTTATTCCGGCGTCCATCCCGGAAGCGGCGGAAGCGGACGAGAATGATATTCTTTATGAATATGAGCCGGGCGAAGAAGAAATTCTGGCAGAACTTCTGCCGCGTAACCTGTCGGTGCAGATTTATCGGGCACTCCTTGAGAATTCCGCCTCCGAGCAGGGTGCACGGATGTCGGCGATGGATAACGCGACCCGAAACGCAGGCGATATGATCGACAAGTTGACCCTGCAATACAACCGTGAACGTCAGGCCGCGATTACGAGCGAACTGATTGAAATTATTTCCGGTGCGGAAGCGCTCTAGCCTTCTCATCGACTGTTAAGAACTGAAGTGACCCTGTAGGGAGCATGAAAATGGCAAAGAATGTCGGCAAGATTACCCAGGTGTTGGGCGCCGTCGTGGACGTACAATTTGAAGGGGAACTCCCCTATATCCTGAACGCTCTGCATTGCGACAACAATGGCCAGCGGCTGGTGTTGGAAGTGGCGCAGCATCTTGGCGAGAACACCGTCCGGGCGATTGCCATGGATGCGACCGAAGGTCTGGTTCGCGGTCAGGAAGTGGTCGATACGGGCGATGCGATCCGCATGCCGGTCGGTCCGGAAACCCTCGGCCGTATCATGAACGTCGTCGGCGAGCCGGTTGACGAGCGCGGCCCGATCAAGACCGAAAGGTCCGCTCCCATCCACGCGCCGGCCCCGGATTTCGCGGATCAGTCCACGGAAGCGGAAATTCTGGTGACCGGTATTAAGGTTGTTGACCTCCTCGCGCCTTACGCCAAGGGCGGTAAGATCGGCCTCTTCGGCGGCGCCGGCGTTGGCAAGACGGTTCTGATCATGGAGCTGATCAACAACGTCGCCATGGGCCACGGCGGTTACTCGGTGTTCGCTGGCGTTGGCGAGCGGACGCGTGAGGGTAACGACCTTTACCACGAAATGATCGAAGGCGGCATTATCGACACCGAAGGCGACAAGTCCAAGGTGGCGCTGGTCTATGGCCAGATGAACGAGCCGCCCGGAGCCCGTATGCGTGTTGCTCTCTCCGGCCTCACGCAGGCGGAATATTTCCGTGACGTCGAAGGCCAGGACGTTCTGTTCTTCGTCGACAACATCTTCCGTTTCACGCAGGCCGGCTCCGAAGTGTCCGCTCTGCTCGGCCGTATCCCCTCCGCTGTGGGCTATCAGCCGACGCTCGCGACCGACATGGGCGCCCTGCAGGAGCGTATTACCTCCACCAACAAGGGCTCGATCACGTCCGTTCAGGCCATTTACGTTCCGGCCGACGACTTGACTGACCCGGCGCCGGCAACCTCCTTCGCCCATCTGGACGCGACGACCGTTCTGTCCCGTCAGATCGCGGAGCTGGGTATCTATCCGGCCGTTGACCCGCTCGACTCGACCTCCCGCATGCTTGATCCGGCCATCGTCGGCGAGCGCCACTATGAGGTTGCCCGTCAGGTTCAGGAGACGCTGCAAACCTACAAGTCGCTGCAGGACATCATCGCAATTCTGGGTATGGACGAGCTGTCGGAAGAAGACAAACTCATCGTTGCCCGGGCGCGTAAGATCCAGCGCTTCCTCAGCCAGCCGTTCCACGTTGCTGAAGTCTTCACCGGTTCGCCGGGCAAGTTCGTGAAGCTCGAAGATACCATCGAAGCCTTCGAGAAGATCTGCGCGGGCGAATATGACGAGCTGCCGGAAGCCGCCTTCTACATGTGCGGTGGCATCGACGAAGTGCTTGAAAAGGCGAAGAAACTGGCTGCGGACGCGGCTTGATCATCGTCTGAAGGAGTATTGAAATGGCCGACATGATCACCATGGATCTGGTATCACCCGAAAGACTGCTGCTCTCGGATGAGTTTGAAATGGTTGTGCTGCCGGGCGCCGAAGGAGACTTCGCCGTTCTCGCCGGTCATTTGCCGATTACGTCCACGCTTCGCCCCGGGGTGATCAGCATCTATGAGGCGGACAAGGAGAAGGAACGCATTTTCGTCAATGGCGGGTTTGCGGAATTTTCCAACGACAAAATCACCGTTCTCGCGGAAGAGGCTATCTATCTGGCCGATCTCGACCGGGCCGATCTGGAGCAGCGTATCCAGAATGAGCGCGAAGACGAGGAAGACGCCAAGGATGAGGAGACCCGTCGCCGCGCTGCGGAGAACCGGGATCATCTGCAGCAGCTTCTGGACGCGATGGCATAAAATCGCAGGACAGACCAATAAAAAAAGGGGCCTTCGGGCCCCTTTTGTTTTTGGCAAGCGCGACAGGTTATTGTCAATTTCGATGAATGATTTAGTCTGAAATCAGAGTGATTACATGAAGTAACTGCGTCATGACAACAACCGCCCTTATCGCCGGGGGAAGTATTGCCGGGCTTGCCACGGCCCGGGCGCTTTCCTCCCGCTTCGATCGCATCCTTCTGCTCGATGCGGATCAGCTGGACCACGACGGATTTGCGCGCAAAGGAACGCCGCAGGCGAACCACGTCCACGGTCTCCTCAAAAGCGGCAGCGATGTGCTGACGCGCCTCTTTCCCGATCTGCCGGAGCGTCTCATCCGCGCCGGTGCCGTTTCCTGCAATTTCAGCCAGGAGGTGCGCTGGTATATCAATGGGGGCTGGATGCCGCGCTTTGACGGCTCCATGCGGATCTATTTCCAGACGCGCCCGCTGCTTGAAGGATGCCTTCGCGCGGCGGTGCGGGAAACGCGAAATATTGAAGTTCTGGATAATATCCGCGTTGAGGATTTCACGCTCGATGACGCGGGGCAGCGTGTCGTTGCGGCCGTGGTGAGACGAAATGGCGGGGAGGCGGAGGTAGTAGCCGCTGATTTCTTTGTGGATGCGATGGGGCGTGGCAGCCTGTTTCCCCGCTGGCTAAAGCGCGAGGGCTTCGGCACGGTCCCGGAAGATCATATCCGCGTCAATCTCGGCTATGCGAGCTGCCTGCTGGAGCTTCCCGAGACGCCAAGGGACTGGAAAAGCATCCTGATCTACCCGAAGGGCCCGGGCGAGATCCGTGGCTCTACCCTCGTTAAGGTCGAAGGCGGGAAATGGCTGCTGACCCTTGCCGGCTATCATGACGACCATCCGCCGGCGGATATGGCGGGGTTTTTGCAATTTGCCCGCACGCTGCCCCGCCCCGATATCTTCGAGGCCGTGAAAGATGCCCACATCGTGAGCGATATCAGATTGCACAAATTTCCGCACGGCCAATGGCGGCACTATGACCGGTTACCCAGATTCCCGCTCGGCATTCTGCCGGTCGGCGACAGCAATACCAGTCTCAACCCGTTGTTCGGGCAGGGCATGAGCGTTGCCGCGCTGTCCGCGGCAATGCTCGGCGATCTGGCTACAGAAGTCGATTTCAGGAAGGAGCATGATCTTGACGAATTGCGGCGTCAGTACTTCACCGCGCTTCGCCGAATATTTGCGACACCCTGGGACCTCGCGCGCGGACAGGACTTCCGTTATCCTGAAACGGTGGGGCCGAAGCCTCTGACGCTTCCCCTTAAAAACGCTCTTAAAAGCCTGATCATGAGTTCGCCATCGACGGATGTCGTTGAGAATTTTTACCAGGTGGTCCATCTCGTAAAAAACGAGAATTCCTTCTATCACCCTCAGTGGTGGCCGAAGCTCATCGCAGGCATGGTTCGACGCTAACTCTTTGAAATATAAATAGAATTGCAAGATTCGGGCACCCACAATCGGGCGGCGGAATCACGGTTGCGCTTTTCTCTCAATTAAGAGTAAATTAACCACCATTTGATATATTTTTATAAAGAATTTTGTAAGTTATTCAATGTTGGCGACGAAATTGAACTTTCCAAGTCAGTTCAGGACGATTGACTCTATCTTCAACGGGACGAAGCTGAACAGGTTTTCGTTGCGATTTGTCGATAGCGACGTCGAAAGCGCCTACAATGATGCGGCGATCGCGCGCTCGCTTACCGTCATGCGGTTGTCGCTGCTGTCAGCGGTTGTTATCTATGCCGCCTTTACGATCCTCGATTTCTACGTCATCCCCGAGGCTTTCTGGGAAGCGCTCGTTATCCGTTTCTGTTTCGCGATCCCGATTTTCCTCGCCGTCTTCGGACTGACCTACACGAAATTTTATCCGATCATCGCCCAACCGGGCGCGGCTTTCTGTATGCTCGCCTCCGGTATCAGTATCATCGTGATGACGGCCATTGCCGACGAACCCGGAAATTATCTCTACTACGCCGGGCTCACGCCGCTGATCATCTTCTGCTGCTGCCTGCCGCCGACACGGTTTCTGTACGCGACGTCGGTGACCGTGTTCCTGGTGGTCGCCTATCACATCTCGGCGATCTGGTATAATCCGATCCCGCTGCTGATCCTGATGGCCAATGACTTCTTCCTGCTAACCGCAGCGGGAATGGGCGTTTTTGCGGCGTATTTTCAGGAGCTTGCGCAGCGGCGCGACTTCATCAACATGGAGATGCTGCACGAAGAACGGGTGAAGAGCGATATTCTGGCTGAAAAGGCGCAGGCCGCCAACCATTCGAAATCGGAATTCCTCGCGATCATGTCGCACGAATTACGGACCCCGCTGAATGCAATCATCGGCTTTTCGGAAATTCTCGACAAGGAAATGTTCGGCCCGCTCGGCCGGGAGCAGTACAAGGAATATGCGCACGACATTAACATCAGCGGGCAGCATCTGCTGAGCATCATCAATGACATTCTTGACCTCTCGAAAGCGGAAGCCGGCAAGCTGGTGCTGCAGGAGGAAGAGGTGTCGATCGTCAATACGGTAAACTCCACGCTCCGTATTATCCGCGACAATGCGGCGGAGCGCGGTGTGCGTCTTATTTTCGATATGCCCGCCCGCGATCTTCGTATGATCGGCGATCCGAGATTGCTCGCGCAAGTGTTCCTCAACCTGCTGTCCAATGCCGTCAAATTCACCCATAAAGGCGGCTCTGTTTCGGTCAGTTTCAAGACAATGGAGAACGGAAACTCGCAGGTTCATATTCGCGACACCGGTATCGGTATCGATGCGGAGAACATTGAAAAGGTTTTCGATCCGTTTGTGCAGATTGAAAGTGCGATGGTGCGGAACTACGAAGGCACCGGGCTCGGCCTGCCGCTCAGCAAGAATATCATGGAACTCCACAACGGCTCCATCCGCCTCGAAAGCCGTCTTGGCGAGGGAACGGTCGCGATCGTCGAAATCCCGAAGGAACGCCTTGTCGAGGAACCGGCGGAACCCGCCGAGCAGACCAAGCTGGTGCGCGGCCGCTCCGCATAAAAAGGCTTGCGTGCCGCTTCCCCTATGACCCAAGCGATGCGGCGCTCGTTTCTCCTAGCTCCAATTATTCAGGCTTGGTGACGAACAAAAGATGGCAGTGGTTCGTCGGATCGGCAATGACCTCACGCTTCGCCGCCGGATCGACCTCTTCGGCAAGCTCGTACATTTCGGCTTCCGTGCGGTGAACCAGCGTCCAGTCCACGACATACTCGACCTGCCACTTGAGGCTGGCGTCCGACGTCAGCATACAGCCGATAATCAGAGTCCCACCCGGGCGCAGGTTGCGGTAAAGGTCGTTGACCAGCCGCGTTGAGCGTTTCTTGCCGAGATAATCGGCAAGACCGACGGCATAGATCAAATCCTGCTTGTCAAGCTTGCTGAACAACCGGCCCGTCGCCAGAAACTCAAGGAATGTCGCGTGCAGGCAGCGGACCCACGCCTTGCCATCGAGCCGCACAACTTCCGGATAGGTGCTGTTGTAGGCGTAGGAGAGCGCGTCGTGATCCTGATCGATCAGCGTGAATTCCACCGGAAGCGGAATGTTCGGCGTCTTCAGGTAATTGGCAACCTCCTGGGCCGGGCCGCAGCCGAGGCTGGCAACCTTGAAATCGCTGCGCCCGCGTGCGGCCGCCTGCGAGCAGAGACGGGCGATGGCCTGCTTGGTCATCGTCATGCGGGTCGCAATAAACTCCCCTGTCGAGGTGCCAAGGCGGTGGCAGAATTTCGCATAGGCCGTATCGCCTTCGAGCGTCAGGTTATAGGCGTAGTTCATGACCTGGTAGTCGCCCGGATAGCCGAGCGGCTTTTCGTAGGCGCGCCGCCAACTCGCACCCGGCAGCAGCTCCGGCGTCAGCACCATCTCGGTATACTGCTTGACAACGGCGATCGCGTCGACATCATCGCCAAGCTCATCCGTAATCTTGAGGCATTTTTTGGAGATTTCTCTCCAGCGCATCATTGCCTTTGTTTCGCAGGCGAGGATTGTGTCCTTTATCCGCTCGTCGCGGCGCACGTCATCGCGGCTGAGGTCCGCCTCGACTTTATCGAGCACCCTGTGAATGGAGCGGAGCATATAAACCGCGTCACTGATCGCTTCCTTATAGGCCGCCGGAACGAGATGGGAATGATCGGCGAGCCCGATGGTGACGGCCTGCTGCAGGGCAAGGTCGTCATGCTGGGCGAGGATCTTCTTGATGTCGAGAAAGCCACGCGTCAGTTCAACGGCGACTTTATGCTGATTTTCATGGGGTTCAATGCGGCGGATCTTGCCGTTTCCGGAAAATACTTCCGTCTCGCCGATCTTGAGCTGGAGCGGAACGTCATTATTCATATTCTCCAGCCAGGAGAAACTTTGCGGGCTGACAAAACTGATGCCGCTCATACTGATGTCGTAGATATCAAACGCCTGATCATCCATCTCGACAACAGGTGTGATACTGTTCATCAGTTCTTTAGCGTTGAATCGTTCAGCGCGGTAAAAAACGCGCCGACCTTCTCCCCCGGAAAGCTCTTCATAATGTTTCATGTTACGCCCACAACACGGTTACTGTTATTTAACAAAAGTAACACGCCGCGTGATCTGCTCTTTTTCAGATATTCACCGGGCAATATTCCCAAGAATAACAATGCAAATTCCTGCGCCGCAGCAAAATTAACCTTGTTTATTAACCATGAAAATTAATCGCGATTAACAACTGTTAAGGATTATAAGCGCAACGGAAAAGGAAACACAACAGAAGAAGCTAAAATTTTCGATAAATGCGCGTGAATACTATATATAGCCGAAATTTCGGCTATTTTAATTTGTATCAACCAGACTTGGTAGCGCGGGCGTGGTTGTACCGAGCGGTTCACAACACGTAAGGGGAGAATTTTTCCAAAACTGTTTCATATAAATCACGCTTGAAGGGGACGATGAGGCGGGGAAGATCCGAATAATCGGCCCATTTCCACTCGGAAAATTCGGGATGTTCCGTTTGGATATTGATTTCATCGTCCCGGCCGAGAAAGCGGAACAGGAACCATTTCTGCTGCTGGCCGCGATATTTTCCCTGCCATATTTTGCCGAGCAGATCATCGGGAAGGTCGTATTTCAGCCATTCGTCGAGCATGTGAACCAGCTCGACATTGCGGGTCCCGATCTCTTCTTCAAGCTCGCGGAGCGCCGCGACGATCGGATCCTCATTCAGATCGATGCCGCCCTGGGGCATCTGCCAGTGTTCGCTGACCATATCGATTCGCCGACCGACGAACACCTGCCGCTTTTTGTTGAGAATCATCATCCCGGCGCAGGCACGATAAGGGAGGCTTTCACGGAGCGACGTTGTGTTCATCTTGCTTCCTGCTTGTTGGCGAGTGCGGAGATCGGGACAAGCCGGAGCCCCTTTGCCTCCAGCTCCTTGGCCCAGTCGATCAAATATGTATAGCTTTTCTCGGACGGATAGGCGATACCGACCGCCGATCCGGTCCGGCGCGCGATGGTTTCGAGTGCCGCGAAATTTTCATCCATCACCGCCGTTTCCGCGCGGTGATCGAGAAAGCGATTGTTGATGACAACCGGTATGCCGAGGTCCAGCGCAATGTCGGCGGCGATGCTGTCGGCCGCTGTCCGGCTGTCAAGATAGATCAGCTCTTTGCCGCGGACTTCATTAAGGACGGGGGTCAGGGCGTCCGCGTCCTTCGTGAATTTCGAACCCATCTGGTTGGTGATGCCGATATAGCCGGTGAAGCGATTGAGCGCCCAGTCGAGCCGCGCCAGATTTTCCTCGCTTGTCAGATCGGTTCTAAGCCCGTGTACGCCGGGATCAAGCCGCGGATAGCCCTGCGGCTCCATCGGCACCTGCAGCAGCACTTCATGGCCCGCGGCGCGCGCTTCATTGGCAAGCTGTTGCAGATTGTGGCCGTAAGGGTTGAAGCTGAAGCTGATGGCCGGCGGCAGCATCGCGATCGCCTGACGCGCCGCAGCGTTGCTCATGCCGAGCTCGCTTATGATGATGGCGATCCGGGGTCTCAAATCGCCGGCATCTTGCGCCTTCATCCCGGTAGGCTGAGGCGAGGGGGGAGGTGCGTCGCGGGCCATCTCGCCGTCAGACTGGAGATTGCCCGGTGCGGCAAGAGGGGCAACAGGCAGAGGGGCCTCCGCGTTCGCATTTTGCGCATCCTGCGGCGCCGTTTCAGGCGGCAGCGCGGATCGCGAATTCGTCTCACCCGGTTCGTGGCGATCCGCGGCGGCGGGCGTATCTGCGGCCGCTTGCGAACCCGCGTTCGCCGGCGTGTCCATTGTCGCCTGCGCCGCTTCACTCTCATCAGGGGCAGTCTGAGGAGAAGCGCCGGTCTCCTCGCCTGTTTCTTCAACCATTTCTTCTGCCTCGGCCCCGGCAGGCGGCGCGGCGTCCGTGGCGGGAGCCACCTCTTCCGCGGGCGAGGGCGGAACGGCGGGCGGAACTGCCATTTCTTCGTGTGATGAGTCCGCGTCTGCGTCTGCGCCATCGCCGATATCGGAGACGTCGGCCTCGCCTGTCTCAGTTTCCGGCGCCGGTGCGGGTGCGGGCGTCACAGGTGCAGCCGCTATCGCAGGCGCCTCATCCTCCGCGTCGCTCCCGGCGGGTGCTGCCGGAGTTGCGGGGAAAGTTGCGCCTTCATCGGCGTCAGCGGTTGAGTCCGTTGCTGCGTCGCTCTCCCCGGATGGGGCGCCGAGCGGCTCCCCGGCTTGATCGCTCGCAGTTGCGGGGGGCGTGTCCTTAATGGTGTCGGGGTCTGTTGCTGTTGGGGCGGTGGGAGAGGCCGGGTCCGCTTCCCCATTACTCTGGGCGGGAGGCGCGGGAGTCGCGGACGAAGGTTCTTGGGCGACTGCATCCTCCTTCGGCGTCTCAGAGGGCTGGTCGGGGGTAACGGCGCCCGTTTGATCCATCTCGCTGTCGCCGCGGGACGTCTCCGCCGGGATCTCGACGGGGGCGGTGATTGCGGCGCTTGCGCTTACCGTTGTGTCGGGTCGCTCCGCTTTCTGGCTGAAATACCCCCATCCGGCGAGAGCGATGATCGCGAGAGCAATCGCCAGAGACACGATAAACAAACCCGACACCTTGTTGGTCGCTGCCGGTTTTGTTACGTCGTCTTTATCCGAATTTCCCACTGCAATCCGCCGATACTCATGATCCCGAGGGGCGCGGAAGCGGAAGAGTTACCGCCTCCGCGCCATCCGGGGTGACAAACAATAGCTCTACTGGGCGCTTTTTTTCGCGAACAGCGAGACGCCCTTCAACAGGTCCTTGGCGCGAAGAAGCTGATAGTCGACAATTTCCTCGCCATCTGCGGTCGTCGCCGTCGGAACATCGGTCGACTGCTCTTCCTCGCCATTTTCGAGGTGGTTTCGAAGGTCGGCTTCCGACCGCCGCCGCGCCGACTCGAGAACTTCCAGCTTCGCCTGCTCCACTTCGATGTCAGGAACGATGCCCTTCGCCTGGATGGAGGTGCCGGACGGCGTGTAATACCGTGCGGTGGTCATGCGCATGGCGCCATTGCCCTGCAGCGGGACGATGGTCTGGACGGATCCCTTCCCGAAGCTCTGGGTGCCGAGAATGACGGCGCGGCGATGATCCTGAAGTGCGCCGGCGACAATTTCGGACGCGCTGGCCGATCCGCCGTTGATCAGCACGACGATCGGCTTGCCGTCGATAATGTCATCGGGCTTTGCATTATAGCGCTGCGCATCGCCCTGCTTGCGGCCGCGGGTGGAGACGATCTCGCCCTTCTCAAGGAAATCATCCGAGACGGCAATCGCCTGATCGAGAAGGCCGCCGGGGTTGTTGCGAAGATCGAGAATAAGACCCTTGAAACTATCGCCCGCTTCGGCCTTCAGATCGCCTACGGTCTTGCGAAGGCCGCTGTCCGTCTGCTCGGTAAAGCTGGAGATGCGGATATAGATAATGCCATCATCTTCAAGCCGGCCGCGCACCGACTGCACGGTGATGATGGCGCGCGTGAGCGTGATCTCAAGCGGCTCCGCTTCGCCGGCGCGGCGAATTGTGAGGGTGAGGTCAGTGTCAACGAGGCCGCGCATCTTGTCGACCGCCTCCGCGAGCGTGAGGCCGAGAACCGGTTCGCCGTCGAGATGCGTGATCAGATCGCCCGCCTGAATGCCGGCCTTGGCGGCAGGCGTATCATCAATCGGGGCAACCACTTTCACAAAGCCGTTCTCCATGGTCACTTCGATGCCGAGGCCGCCGAACTTGCCGCGGGTCTGCACTTTCATGCCATCGTAGCTTTCGGGATTGAGATAGCTCGAATGCGGATCGAGAGAACTCAGCATGCCGTTGATGGCCGCTTCGATAAGCTTCTGGTCATCAACTTCTTCGACATAGTCTTCACGGATCTTGGCAAACACATCACCGAACAGATTTAGCTGGCGATAGGTTTCGGAACTTGCCTCTACGCGGTTGTCGGGTGTCGTAATGATGGCAATCGACAGCAGGAGGACTGCTGCGGCCAATACACCTGTTACAACATTTCTCATTATCCGCTAACCTTTCTGTTTTCGGCCATCAACCACGGAGCGGGATCGATGGGCGAACCGTTGTTCCTAAGCTCCATATAGAGCATCGGGTTTTCTTTACCACTGCCTGCTTTCATCCGCGCGACAGGCTCTCCGGCGAGGAGAAGCTGCCCGACCGAGGCGTCGATTGACCCCATGCCGGCGAGCAGCGAATGATACCCGTCACCATGGTCGATGATCACCAGCAATCCATAGTGCCGGAATGGCCCGGCGAACGCGACCTGCCCGTCAAACGGCGCGATCACCGCCGCGCCGGATCGGGTTTCGATGACGATCCCCTTCTTGCGGCCAATCTCGTCACTCTCATCATAATGGGTAACGATCCGTCCGCCAACGGGTAAGGGGAGGAGGCCTTTCGCTTCTGTGATGTGGCGCTCCGGGCCAAGGCTCGCGAGCCGCTCGGCGACTTGTGGTTTAGCGGGTGTCTCTGTTGGCGGCGGCGGAGATTTTTGCGCGAGCGCGGCCATCCTTTCGGCCGCGGCGGCGGCCACAGCGGCCGCGATCCGCGCCTTTTCCTTTTCGGCGATCTCGCGCTCAAGGCGCGCTTTCTCTTCCGCCTGCCGGCGCTTCTTGTCCTCCGCAAGGCGCGCGACCAGCGCGGCTGTGTCACTGATGTCCGCTGTCAGCTTGTCGAGGCGCTTCTGCTCGGCGTCGCTCTCTGCGGCGATTTTGCTTTGTGCGGCGTGTTTTTCGGCGAGCAGTTGATCGAGCTTTTCCTGTTCGCTATGCCGTTCATCACGAAGGCTCGCAAATTCCTCGCGTTCTTTTGTATACTGCGCCCGCAGTTCCGCCAGTGTATTCAGCTGTGCGCCAAGCTGGTCGGCATCCTCTTTCAGTTTGGGCAGGATGGATTGCAGCAGCGAGGACGCCCGGAGACTGTCAACCAGCCCGCCCGGATTGCCGATCAATGTGCCTTCGGGCTGGCGGCTGAGATGGATGAGTGCGGAGATCGTAACGGAAAGCTCGCCGGTGCGGCTTTCGAGATCACTCAGCGTCTGACTTTCCACCTGCTGGATCTCATCGAGGCGCTGCTCGACAATGATCAGCTGTTCGTCGAGACGGGTGAGGGTACTCGCAGCCACCACCAGCTTGCGCTTCAGCGCCTTTATCTCGCTGTCGAGATTTTCGAGCTCGGCGGTGAAATTCCGCTGGCGGGCTTCAGAGGCCTTGAGCGCCTGTTGCAGGGTCTTGAGTTCGTCATCGGGGTTCCCCGCGTGGCTGCTTGCGGGAAGGACAAGGCAAAGCCCGAAAACGCCGATAGCAAGCGGAGAAAGGGTCCGACGCAGCCCAAGCAAACTCAACTCAAGACGCAACACGGTTCTTTTCGATCCCCTCCTTCGCGTGGATAAGGTTCGCACCGCCCATTTCGGACGGGATATCGAGGTCCATCAGGGCGAGGACCGTCGGTGCGAGATCGGCGAGCGTGCCATTGGCAAGGCGTGCATTCTCCGCGCCGCCAACCGCGAGCACCAGCGGCACCAGGTTGGTCGTATGCGAGGTGTAGGGCGCGTTGGTTTCCGGATCGCGCATCAGCTCGATATTGCCGTGGTCCGCAGTGATCAGCAGAGCGCCGCCGACACTCGCTACAGCGGTTGCAAGCTGGCCGACGCAATCGTCAATCACTTCGACGGCGCGCACGGCCGCCTCCATCACGCCGGTATGGCCGACCATGTCCGGGTTGGCGAAGTTGACAACAATCAGGTCAAATTTCTCCGATTTGACAGCGCCAACGAGCTTATCCAGTACCTCATAAGCGGACATTTCCGGCTTCAGATCATAGGTCGCGACCTTTGGGCTCGGCACCAGAATGCGTTCCTCGCCGGTATAGACGCGCTCCTCCCCGCCGTTCAGGAAGAAGGTGACATGGGCATATTTTTCGGTTTCCGCGATGCGAAGCTGCGTCCGGCCGGTTTTGGCGACAACCTCGCCGAGCGTCTCGCGGACATCGACCGGCGGGAACAGGGCTGGCACGGATTTGCTGAGATCCGCCGAATATTCGATCATGCCTTTCACAGCCGCGAGAGCGGGGCGCTTTTTCCGGGCAAAGCCGGTAAAGCCATCATCAACAATGGCGATGAGCAGCTCACGCGCGCGATCGGCGCGGAAATTCGCCATGATGAACGCATCTCCATCCGTGATGCCGCTATATCCGCGGGCTACGCGCGGGGCGATAAATTCGTCGGTTTCGCCCGCCGCATAGGCCGCCTGAAGCGCGGCAACGGGGTCGTCGAAGGGCGCGCCTTCGGCACTGAAAATGGCGTTATAGCCCTTTTCGACACGGTCCCAGTTGGTATCGCGGTCCATCGCGAAGTAGCGCCCGACGAGCGTCGAGAGGCGGGTATTCTTCAATCCGGCGATCTGTTGGAGGAGCGACTCCGTATAGCCCGCGCCGCTTTTAGGCGGCGTGTCGCGGCCGTCCATGAAGCCATGCAGATGCACCGTGACGCCGGCGTCATCCATGATTTTGGCGAGCGCGGCCATATGATCCTGATGCGAATGCACGCCGCCCGGAGAGAGCAGGCCGCCGATATGGCAGGCGCCGCCCGAGGCTTTCAATCTGGCGATCAGGTCGACAAGTTCGGGGTTTTTGGCGAGCGCGCCCGTTTCGATCTCCCGGTTGATGCGGGGCAGATCCTGCAAAATGATCCGGCCGCTGCCGATGGTCATGTGACCAACCTCGGAGTTGCCCATCTGGCCATCCGGCAGGCCGACATCGGCGCCCGACGTGCTGAGCAGGCTGTGCGGGCGCGTTGCCAGCAGTTGGTCCCAGTTCGGCGTGTTGCCGGCGGCGATGGCGTTATCGATGCTCGTCTCGCTATGACCCCATCCGTCCAGGATGCAGAGCACGACGGGGCGGGGGGCGGAGGATGATTTAAGATGGCTTGTCATAACTGTCTTTATAGTCCTGATAGGCTTAAGATTCCATTATAATCATGCGCGGTGATAAGGGTGATTCGATAAAATCGAGGCCGCCCGGTAGAGCTGCTCGGCAAGCAGGCCGCGCACCATCAGATGCGGCCATGTCATGGGTCCGAGCGACAGCAGCCGGTCCGCGCGGGCCAGCGTCTCGCGGCTGTGACCGTCCGCTCCGCCGATCAGAAAGGCGAGCGTCTGCACGCCGTCATCGGCATAGCGGCCGAGCAACGCGGCGAAGTCAGGGCTGCTCATGCTCCGGCCGTTCTCATCGAGGGCGATCAGCGTCGCCCCGTCCGGTACCGCGCCCATCAGAAGGGCGGCTTCGCGCGTCTTTCGCGCCTCGCCCTTCAGCGGCTTCTTCTCTTCGACTTCCTTGAGTTCGACAGACCACGGCAGACGGCCTGCATAATCAGCGTAAAGCTCTTGCAGCGGACCGCCCCGAAACCTGCCGACGCTGGCAATCACAAGGCGCATCCTGTCCCTTTCGATTACTGGTCCGGCGGACGCGAGGTCAGCCGATCATCTCAACCGGTATATCCGGAGCCCAAATTTTCTCCAGATTATAGAAGTTCCGCACTTCGGGCCGGAAGAGGTGAACGACGATATCTCCGGCATCGACCAGAATCCAGTCGCCGCCGGTTTGTCCTTCCATCCGGACCGCACCGTAACCCGCTTCCTTGATGCCTTCCTTCAAATGATCCGCCATCGCAACCACCTGGCGGGAGGACCGGCCAGAGGCGATAATCATATAGTCTGCGAAGGAGGTTTTTCCGGCAAGGTCGATCGAAACGAGGTTTTCCGCTTTGTCGTCGCTCAATATTTCTTCAACGAGATCGCGGAGTTTTGCTACATCAGCTTTCCGAGCTTTCATAATAGGGATCAATTAATCTCCAATAAAATGACGATAGTCGTCCTTACTCTTCATAATTTGGGAAGTCTTTATCACAAGAGCAAGCATTTCCTGTCGTATCACGAGAATTTCTTATCTGGGTACTGCTAAGATCGATTGTCGTCTCCGGCAAAAAGACCCACGCCGGCGGCTTCATATCGGCGAGATGACGCCGGTCATCGCCGAAACTGTTGTTGAAAACACGCGCGCGGCGAAACTTAGTCGCCGCCTTCCCGTTGAGAGCCTTATAGGTGAAGCCGGGCCGATTGAAGACGGCGACCGGCACCAGCGACATGATCTGCTCCCACTTTTGCCACTTCGGCAGCTGCACGAGGTTGTCAGCGCCCATCAGCCAGACGAATTTATGGCGCGGGTACGCGGCCTTGAGCGCTTTCAGCGTATAGACCGTTCGCCGCTCGCCGATCCGCGCCTCAAAGTCGGAGACCTTGATGCAAGGGTGGCGGGCAAAGCCGCGCGCATACTCGAACCGCTCACGAAACCCGGCCATCCCTTCTGCCGGCTTCAGCGGGTTCTGCGGTGAGACGAGCCACCAGATCTCGTCGAGATCAAGGAGGCGGAGCGCCGCCACGCTGATCCGGCGGTGGCCTTCATGCGCTGGATTGAACGAGCCGCCCAGAAGCCCGATTTTCTGCCCCCGCATCAAACGCATCAGGATCGCGTCTGGCCGTCGCCCCGAACCACATATTTGAAGCTGGTCAGCTGCTCCACACCCACCGGGCCGCGGGCGTGCATTTTTCCGGTCGAGATGCCGATTTCCGCACCCATGCCGAACTCGCCGCCATCGGCGAACTGCGTCGAGGCATTCTGAAGGACGATCGCGCTGTCCACCTCTTGCATAAAGCGGGCCGCTGCCGCGGCATCTTCCGTGATAATGCAGTCCGTATGATGCGAGCCATACGTCTCGATATGCTCGATCGCAGCGGAAAGGTCATCGACGAGGCGCACCGCGAGGATAGGTTCGAGATATTCCGTCTGCCAATCGGCCTCAGTTGCCAGTTTGGCGCGGGCATCAAGGCTCCGGACGCCTTCATCGCCGCGAATTTCGCATCCGGCGGCGATCAGGTCATTCAGAATACCCGGCAGCAGATCACCTGCCACCGACCGGTTGACGAGCAGCGTCTCAAGCGCGCCGCAGATGCTGACCCGGCGCATTTTCGAGTTGAACACCACATCGCGCGCCTTGGCGGGATCCGCCGCGCTATCGATATATATATGCACCAGCCCGTCGAGATGGGAGAAAACCGGGATCCGGCTTTCTTTCTGCACCCGCTCGATCAGGCTGCGTCCGCCGCGGGGGACGATCACATCGATATAATCAGAGAGGGCGAGAAGGGCGCCGACAGCGGCGCGATCGGTCGTCTCGATCATCTGGATTGCATCGACCGGCAGGCCGGCGGCCTTGAGCCCGTCCTGCAGGCAGGACCAGATGGCGCGGCTTGAATGATAGCTTTCCGAGCCGCCGCGGAGGATACAGGCATTGCCCGCTTTCAGGCAGAGGCCGCCTGCGTCCGCCGTCACATTGGGGCGGGATTCGTAAATGATGCCGATAACGCCGAGCGGCACGCGAACGCGCGAAATGGCAAGTCCGTTCGGACGCTCCCACTCTGCGATCACCTCGCCGACGGGATCATTGAGTTCTGCGATGGCCTCAAGCCCGCCAGCCATGGCTTCGATCCGCGCATCATTGAGCTCGAGACGGTCGAGGAGCGCCGCCGTAAGCCCTTTTGCGCGCCCGCCCGCAAGATCTTTCGCATTGGCGGCCAGAATGTCGGCGCGGCGCGCGCGGAGCGCGGCGGCGGCCGCGCGCAGCGCCTCGTTCTTTGCTGCCGCCGGGGCGAGAGCGAGGGTTTTTGCGGCGCTGCGCGCACGGCGGCCCAGGTCTTCCATCATCGCGATGATATCGCCGTCGGAGCTGATTTGAGGCTGTGCAGTCATCTTAACTTCCGATTTTTTCCCGTTGATTCAAAGCAAGTTCGTCGCGGTGGATCATCTCGTCGCGGCCAGAATAGCCGAGAATCTCTGCGATCTCACCACTTTTATGGCCGATGATCCGCGCCGCGTCTTCCGACGAGTAGGCAACAAGCCCGCGGCCGAGCTCGGACGCGGCGCTATTGACCACGGTCACGAGATCACCGCGCTGAAAATCACCTTCCACCTTCATGACGCCCGCCGGGAGCAGGCTTTTGCCGGATCGGAGCGCCTTTTCGGCGCCGGCATCGATGGTCAGGCGGCCGCTCGACGTGAGCCCCGCCGCGATCCACTTCTTGCGTGCCGAGCGCGGCGTGTCATGGGCGATGAAGCAGGTGAAGTTCGCGCCATTCTCCATGGAGGTGAGGGGGCGCATCACCGTGCCGCTGGTGATGAACATGTTGCAGCCCGCCGCCATGGCGATCTCGGCGGCTTTCAGCTTGGTTTCCATGCCGCCCCGGCCAACATCGGTTTTTGTCTTGCTGGCCATGCCGAAAATATCCGCGTTCAGCGTCGTCACCTCGCGGATAAAGCGCGCATCGGGGTTGGCTTTCGGATCGGCCGTATAGAGGCCATCAATGTCGCTCAGCAGGATGAGGCAGTCAGCGGAGATCATCTGCGCAACGCGGGCGGCGAGCCGGTCGTTATCGCCATAGCGGATTTCGCTGGTGGCGACGGTATCATTCTCATTGACCACCGGGAGAGCGCCGAGCGCGAGCAGCGTGCTCACGGTGCTGCGGGCGTTGAGGTAGCGGCGACGCTCCTCGGTATCGCCGGGGGTGAGCAGGATTTGCGCGACGCGGATGTCATGGACCGCAAGGATCTCCTGATAGGCGTGCGCGAGCTGGATCTGGCCGACGGCGGCGGCCGCCTGGCTTTCCTCCAGCCGGAGCGGCCCGCTTTTGAGACCGAGCACATGGCGACCCATGGCGATGGACCCGCTCGAGACGATCAGCACTTCCTGGCCGCGCGCGCGCATTTTCGCGATATCCTCGGAAAGCGCGCTCAGCCATGCATGGCGAAGCCTGCCCGTGCTGCTGTCAACGAGCAGCGCCGAGCCGATTTTGACGACGACCCGTTTTGCGCGGGTAAATCTGTTGATCAGGGACGCCATGTCTCAGCTTCTGCTCCCGACTTTTTTCTTTGTTCTTCTTCTTCCGCCGCGCGCTCTTCCGCCTTGCCCCTGTCGACATATTTCAAAAGATCGAAGAGGAGGGGCTGGACATTCTCCCCGATGACGGCGGAAATCACATGTACGCGCCGGCCGGTGACTTTTTGCAGCGAACCCACTTTTTCGGCAAGTTCATCCTCGCTGACCGAATCCATCTTGTTGAGCACAACAACTTCGGGTTTCGCCGCGAGATCTGCGTCATAGGCCGCGAGCTCGCCCCGGATCGTCTTGTAAGTGGCGACGACATCGGGCTCTGTCGCGTCGATCAGATGCAGAAGCACGCGGCACCGCTCGACATGGCCGAGGAAACGGTGACCAAGCCCGACGCCTTCGGATGCGCCCTCGATCAGGCCCGGAATATCGGCCATCACAAATTCCCGCTCGCCAACGGCGACGACGCCAAGCTGCGGGACCAGCGTGGTGAAGGGATAGTCGGCGATTTTCGGCTTCGCACGGCTCGTCACGCTGAGCAGGGTCGATTTGCCGGCGTTCGGCATGCCGACAAGCCCGACACCGGCAATCAGCTTGAGGCGCAGCCATACCCAGCGCTCCTCGCCCGGCCAGCCGGGCTCGAATTTCCGGGGCGCGCGGTTGGTCGCCGTCTTGAAGGCGCTGTTGCCGCGCCCGCCGTCGCCGCCGCGGCAAAGCGTCATACGCTGGCCGACCTCGGTAAAGTCGGCAATCAGCGTCTCGTTGTCCTCCTCCAGCACCTGCGTGCCGACGGGAACCTTGAGGATCACGTCCGCCGCCGCCGCACCCGTCCGGTCCCGCCCCATGCCGTGACCGCCGTTCTTCGCCTTGAAATGCTGCTGATAGCGATAGTCGATCAGGGTGTTGAGCCCGTCGACGCATTCGATAATGACCGAGCCGCCGCGGCCGCCGTCACCGCCGTTCGGGCCGCCGAACTCGATGAATTTTTCGCGCCGGAAGCTCACCGCGCCGGGACCGCCGTTGCCGGAGCGGAGATAGACTTTTGCCTGGTCGAGAAATTTCATCGTTTACTGCCTAATGCTAAAGTATTGGCGAAGAGATAATATGCTCCAGCCAATAAAAAAGGGGAATGGCCCGGACCATTCCCCTTCTTCAAATCTTTGAGCGGTGTTCGGCGGGCGTCAGGCCTGCTGCTCTACCGATACATAGATCTTTCCGCCACTTTTTCTGGTAAATTTTACATTACCCTCGGTAACGGCGAAGATGGTGTGATCCTTGCCTATGCCAACATTGTCGCCCGGGTGCCACTTGGTGCCGCGCTGGCGAACAATGATGTTGCCTGGAATAACCTTCTCGCCACCGTATTTCTTGATGCCCAGGCGGCGACCGGCCGAGTCGCGACCGTTGCGGGATGAACCGCCAGCTTTCTTATGTGCCATTCAGATTACTCCTCGGTTTTCTTGGCTGCGGCCTTCTTCGGCGCAGCTTTCTTCTCGCCCTTCGCGGCAATGTCGGTGATTCTCAGAACCGTGAGGTCCTGACGGTGACCGGCCTTGCGGCGATAGTTCTGGCGACGCTTCTTTTTGAAGACAACGATCTTGTCGGCCCGCGCCTGCTCCAGCAGGGTTGCAGAAACAACGGCGCCTTCGACGACCGGCGCGCCGACTGTCAGCGCCCCGTCATCGCCGGTAATGGCCAGAACCTGGTCCAGCTGGATGCTGTCGCCGGCTTCGCCCGCGAGGCGTTCCACCTTGATGACATCGTCTTTGGCGACCTTATATTGCTTGCCGCCGGTTTTGATCACTGCAAACATGGCTGATCCGTTTCGAACATGTTGAATGGCCCGCCAGAACCGATTTCCAGCGCACCTTAATTGAAGGGCGCAATATATCTATGGGTCGGGCGAAGTCAACATGATTCCGGGACCATTTTGAAGTTTTTAACCCATTCTCTCCTTGCGTCGCCAAATCCGTTGCGCTACAAGCCGTTTTTCGAAAGAGCTCAGGTGCCGGGCCCTCGCTTCAGGCGGCCCGAGACCTGATCTGAATATGCGGTCGGTTGGCAGAGTGGTTGAATGCGCCGGTCTCGAAAACCGGTAAGGGTGCAAGCCCTTCGAGAGTTCGAATCTCTCACCGACCGCCATTCCTCAGTTACCTCCCCGATACCAGGAAATCGGCCATTCGCAAGACGGGCTGACGGGCGACGCGCTTTGCCCGCAAAAATTGCTTTGCGGCCGATCAGTTCCCCTTTTACAATGGCGCGGCGTCGCATCGTTTCTCCGATTCTTGCGAAATTATCGCAAAACGGAGTTGTCATCCGCGTATATGTTACAATGTTAATGAACGCCATCGTTCATAAATCGTGAAGGGAACGCGACATGTTTGATATCAGCGCTCTTGACCTCGCGCGATTTCAATTCGCCTTCACGATCTCCTTTCACATCATTTTTCCGGCCTTCACCATCGGCCTTGCGAGCTACCTTGCCGTACTGGAGGGGATGTGGCTGTGGAAAAAAGATTCCCGCTATCTTGAGCTTTTCAATTACTGGAAAGTGATTTTCGCGGTCGCCTTTGCCATGGGCGTCGTCTCGGGCATCGTGATGGCGTATCAGATCGGCACCAACTGGTCGGTTTTCTCCGACAAGGCCGGTCCGATCATCGGCCCGCTTATGGGTTATGAGGTGCTCACGGCGTTTTTTCTGGAATCGGGTTTTCTCGGCATCATGCTGTTCGGCCAGAAGAAGGTGGGACCACGGCTGCATTTTTTTGCAACCGTGATGGTCGCGCTCGGCACGCTTTTCTCGGCCTTCTGGATCCTTGCGGGAAATTCCTGGATGCAGACGCCGGCCGGATATGTCCTCAACGATGTTGGACAATATGCCCCCGATAACTGGTTCGCGGCAATTTTCAATCCGTCCTTTCCGTATCGCCTGGTGCATATGGTCCTTGCGGCTTACCTGACGACGGCCTTTGTCGTCGGTGCGGTCGGCGCCGTACATCTCTTGAGAAACGCCGCGGACCGGAATGCGCGGCTGATGTTTTCCATGGCCATGTGGATGGCCGCGCTGGTGACGCCGATACAGATTATTGCGGGCGATATGCACGGCCTCAATACGATTGAACACCAGCCGGCAAAGATCGCGGCGATTGAGGGACATTACAAGTCGGTCGCCGGCGCGCCGCTCATCCTGTTCGGTATCCCCGACAATGAGCGCGCCGAGACGCTTTATTCGATCGAGGTGCCGCGCCTCGGCTCCCTGATCCTTACCCATAGCTGGGACGGTGAGGTTGAGGGGCTCGAGGCCTTTCCGCGAGAAGACTGGCCCAATACGTTTCTTGTCTTCTGGTCGTTCCGGATCATGGTCGGCGCCGGCCTGATCATGCTCTGCATCGGCGGCTGGAGCCTTCTGCGGCGGTATCAGCGCCGATTCTACGAGGATCGCTGGCTCGCCCGGGCGGTCGTCGCATCAGGCCCGCTCGGCTTCATTGCTGTGCTCTGCGGCTGGATCACCACGGAGGTCGGGCGGCAACCCTGGACCGTTTACGGCTTGCTGCGAACATCGGAGAGCGCATCGCCGCTTGTCGCTGCCGAAGTCGGAACGACCCTGCTTGCCTTCATCGCCGTCTATTTCATCCTGTTTGGCGCCGGCGTCTATTACATGCTGCGGCTGATGAACAAGCCGCCGTCGGTTCCGGAGGATGCGGAAACGGCAAACTGGAAGCGCCTTATGGGTATCACCGCTGCGGCATCATCCTTTGACCCGCAGCAACACTGAGTAAGGGAGGAGCGGAATGGACATCGACTTACCTCTCATCTGGGCCGCGATTATCGCCTTTGCCATTCTTGCCTATGTCGCGCTCGACGGCTTCGATCTTGGAATAGGGATCCTCTTTCCCTTCGCTCCGGCCGCGACCGGCCATCGCGACGACATGATGAATTCCATTGCGCCGATCTGGGACGGCAACGAGACCTGGCTGGTCATGGGAGGCGGCGGCCTGCTGGCCGTATTTCCGCTCGCCTACTCGATCGTTCTGCCGGCGCTTTACATCCCCCTCATCATCATGCTGCTTGGGCTTATTTTCCGTGGTGTCGCCTTCGAATTCCGCTGGCGGGTGAGTGAGAGCAACAGAATCTGGTGGGATCGGTCGTTTATTTTCGGCTCGGTGACGGCCGCGTTTGCGCAAGGCGTCTGCCTTGGCGCGCTGATCGAGGGCATAGATGTTGTCGATCGGAGCTATGCGGGCGGGCGGCTTGACTGGCTGTCGCCCTTCTCCGTGCTGACGGGCGGCTGCCTCGTCATCGGCTACGCGCTGCTCGGTGCGACATGGCTCGTGATGAAGACCGAGGGAGAATTGCAGGCGCGGATGCGAAAATTTGCCGCCGTCGCGGGCATTGCAACGCTCGCCCTTATCGGGGTTGTCAGCATTGTGACGCCCTTTCTCGACCCTGAGTATTTTCATCGCTGGTTTGATGGCCCCCGCGTCATCTTCAGCGTGCTGGTGCCCTTCCTGCTCGCGATTTGCGCCGCGCTTCTTTTTACCGGCCTTCGCCGCGGCCATACCTATCGCCCCTTCTTCGCCGCGCAAGGGATCTTTCTGCTCTGCTATATCGGCATCGGCATCAGTTTTTTCCCGCGCATGGTGCCGCCCGATATCACCATCTGGGAGGCGGCGGCGCCCTATGCGAGTCTTTCCTTCCTGCTGGTCGGGGCGGTTATTCTGATCCCGACGATCCTCGCCTATACCGCCTACAGCTACTGGGTTTTCCGCGGCAAGGTCAGCAAGGGCGGAGGCTATCACTGATGTCGACGCGCGTCCGTCAGCTTCTCTGGTTCGTCGGTCTTTGGCTTCTTGGCGTTGCGAGCGTAGCACTTGTCGGCTTTATCATCCGGTTGATTCTGATGCCGTGACGCGGATTGCCAAGTAACCGGAGTGTAAACACTAAGCCATTATACCATCGATATGATTCAAATTAATATTAAACCCTCTTGCGTCGAATAAATCTCTGTCATACGGTAATCGAGCAGGTTTTCCGGTCCGCTTTTTAGGAGGGAGTTGATCGGGAGCCCGCAATGAACTCTTTTGCGAAGATACGACAATAATAAGGGGTTTTGTATTTTCGCAGGAATTCAGTCCGGTGGGAGGGACCATACATAATGGAGTATTTTTTACAGCAGCTGATAAACGGAATCACGCTGGGGGCCATCTATGGCCTGATCGCAATCGGCTACACGATGGTTTACGGCATCATTGGCATGATCAACTTTGCCCATGGTGACATTTTCATGGTGAGCTCCTTTATCGCGCTGATCGTCCTGACAGCGCTCGGCGTTACCATATCCGCAGGCGGAGGGGTGATCTTTCTCGCGCTGATACTGGCGCTGGTTTCGGCGATGGTGATCGCTTCGATATTCGGTTGGACTACTGAACGAATGGCCTACCGGCCGCTGCGTGGCTCTTTCCGTCTCGCCCCGCTGATTACCGCGATCGGTATCTCCATTGTGCTTCAAAACTATATCCAGATCACGCAGGGCGCGCGGGTGAAGCCGCTGCAGCCGCTGATCTCGGACGGATACACGCTGATGACGGGCGAAGGCGGGGATTTCGTCGTGCAGATCTCCAATATGCAGATCCTCATCATCGTGGTGACCGTCGTACTGATGACGATCTTTTCGCTGATGATCGCCAAGACGTCACTCGGCCGCGCCCAGCGGGCCTGCGAGCAGGATCGCAAGATGGCTTCGCTGCTCGGCATCAATGTTGACAGGACCATCTCGATGACCTTCGTGATGGGAGCGGCGCTCGCCGCCGTCGCCGGCCTGATGTTCCTGCTCTATTACGGCGTGATCGACTTCTTTATCGGCTTTATTGCCGGTATCAAGGCCTTCACCGCCGCCGTGCTTGGTGGCATCGGATCGATTCCGGGGGCCATGCTCGGCGGCATGGTGATCGGGCTGATCGAGACTTTCTGGTCGGCCTATTTCTCGGTCGAATATAAGGATGTCGCCGCCTTTTCGATGCTGGCGATCGTGCTTATCTTCCTGCCTCAGGGGCTGCTGGGCAAACCCGAGGTGGAGAAAGTCTGATGGCAGTCGTCACAAACAGTGCGCCCCACGCGGCACGTCGCTTCGACGTTCCGAAAATCGCCAAGGATCTCTTTTTCACGACGCTGATTGCGATCGGGATTTTCGGCTCCACCATTGCCTTTGAAACGGTCTCCGCCGCCGGCGGGCTCTCGTTGCGCTACAGGTTCGACACAGCCTTCTATGTTATCCTTGTCGTCGTCCTCGGGCGGCTGCTGCTGTGGATATTCTTCTGGAGCAAGGCGCCCGGTCAGGCGGCGGTTACGGTGCCGGCCGGGGTCAAGAAGTCGCTTCGCGCGTTCGGGGAGAAATTTGGCCGGTTCGCCGGACCCGTCCTGCTTCTGCTGGCGCTGGTTTTCCCGTTCCTGCCGACCACGGACCGATATTTTCTCGATCTCAGTATTCTGATCCTGACCTACATCATGCTCGGCTGGGGGCTGAATATTGTTGTTGGCCTTGCGGGCCTGCTGGATCTTGGTTACGTCGCCTTCTATGCGATCGGGGCCTATTCCTATGCGCTGCTCGCGCAGTATTTCGGCTTGTCCTTCTGGATGTGCCTGCCGCTTGCGGGAATTCTCGCGGCGTTCTGGGGGATCATTCTCGGCTTTCCGGTGCTTCGCCTTCGCGGTGATTACCTTGCGATCGTGACGCTTGCGTTCGGTGAGATCATTCGCGTCGTGCTGCTGAACTGGTATCAGTTCACCGGCGGCCCGAACGGCATCTCCGGCGTTCCGCGGCCGAGCTTTTTCGGCATTCCCTTCACGCGAGGTGAAGGCGGGTTCGCCGATACCTTCGGGCTCGCCTTCTCGTCGTCACATCGGATGATCTTTCTCTATTTCCTCATCCTCGCGCTCGCGCTGATCACCAACGTGGTGACACACCGGCTGCGGCGGCTGCCGATCGGGCGGGCGTGGGAAGCCTTGCGGGAAGATGAGATTGCCTGCCGCTCACTTGGCCTCAACACCACTTCGGTCAAGCTGACGGCCTTTGCCATCGGCGGTATGTTCGCGGGCTTCGCCGGGTCCTTCTTCGCAACGCGGCAGGGATTTGTCTCGCCGGAGAGCTTCACCTTCATCGAATCGGCCCTGATCCTGGCGATCGTCGTGCTGGGCGGCATGGGCTCGCAGCTCGGCGTGGTCGTCGCCTCGGTCGTCATGATCGGCGGCTTCGAGCTGTTCCGTGAGGCGGAGCAGTATCGCATGCTGATCTTCGGCCTTGCCATGGTGATGATCATGGTGTGGCGCCCGCGCGGGTTGATCTCCAGCCGGGTGCCCTCGATTTTCCTTAAGGAGAAGAAGAAAGTCTCGGCGGATATGGTTGCACAAGGGGAGGGTCACTGATGGCGTATGTCACCGATAACCCGGTCCTTACCGTTGAACATCTCAGCATGCGCTTTGGCGGCCTGCTGGCGGTTGACGATCTCTCCTTCGAGGCGGGGCGGAACGATATTACCGCCTTGATCGGCCCCAACGGCGCCGGCAAGACGACCGTTTTCAACTGCATCACCGGCTTTTACAAGCCGACGGAAGGACGTATCACCGCACGTCATGAGAATGGCGATGAGTTCCTTCTGGAACGGATGGATGATTTCCGTATTCCGCAAAACGCCCGGGTCGCCCGCACCTTTCAGAATATTCGCCTGTTTGGAGGGATGACGGCGCTCGAGAATCTGATGGTGGGGCAGCATAACCCTTTGATGGTGGCCTCCAACTATACGTTCGGCGGCATCCTCGGCCTCGGCAGCTATAAGCGGGCGGAAAAGGAAGCGGTGGAGCTGGCCAAATACTGGATGGAGCATACGGGCCTTCTGCACCGCGCCGATGACGCAGCGGGCGATCTGCCCTATGGGGAGCAGCGCAAGCTGGAAATTGCGCGGGCGATGTGTACGAAGCCCAAACTTCTCTGCCTCGACGAGCCGGCAGCCGGCCTCAACCCGCGCGAATCGGAGGAGCTGAACAAGCTGCTGATGTACATTCGCAATGAAGAGGACACGGGCGTTCTCTTGATCGAGCATGACATGAACGTGGTGATGGAAATTTCCGATCATATTGTCGTGCTCGACTATGGCAAGAAAATCGCTGACGGAACGCCGGAGGAAATCCGCAACGACGTCAGCGTTATCGCCGCCTACCTCGGTGTTCCCGACGAGGAGGTTGACGAAGTCGAACAGGAGATTGAAGAGATCGAGGAGGGAACATCGTCATGACCACGCAACCTCTCCTTGAAGTGAAGGGGGTCGAAACCTTCTACGGTAAAATCCAGGCGCTCAGGGGCGTAACGCTCGAGGTGAACCGCGGCGAGATCGTCACGTTGATCGGGGCCAACGGCGCCGGCAAATCAACGCTTATGATGACCATATGCGGCGATCCGCGAGCGGCGGACGGTGAGATCGTTTTTGACGGAACCGAGATCACGAAGATGCCGACGCATGAGATCACTCGCCTCAATATTGCCCAGTCGCCGGAGGGCCGCCGCATTTTCCCGCGGATGACGGTCTACGAAAATCTGATCATGGGCGCCATGACCTCGGATCCGGCATTTTTTGACGAGGATCTGAATCGGGCCTTCGAGCTGTTTCCGCGGCTGAAAGAGCGGCGGGACCAGCGCGGCGGAACGCTTTCGGGCGGGGAGCAGCAGATGCTGGCGATCGCGCGGGCGCTGATGGCGCGGCCACGGTTGCTGCTCCTTGACGAGCCCTCTCTCGGTCTCGCGCCGCTGGTCGTCAAACAGATTTTCGAAGCGATCAAGGAACTCAACGAAAGGGACGGGCTGACCGTTTTCCTGGTTGAGCAGAATGCCTATCACGCGCTCCGGCTGGCGCACCGCGGCTATGTCATGGTCAACGGCCGGATCACCATGAGCGGGACCGGCAAGGAGCTGCTCGCCAGTGAAGAAGTCCGCGCCGCCTATCTCGAAGGGGGAGGGAACTGATGGGGATACTTTGGGAAAACAGCTTTCTGCCCTTCCTGTTCGTCACGGTCATTATCGGCGGCGGCGCCGCCTATCTCTCGGGCCGGTCCCTCGCGATGAGCTGGTACAGGATCCGCAAACTCATGTTCTACATGCTGCTGCTCGCCGGCGCCGTCCGGTTTTTCCACTATGCGCTCTTTGGGGGCACGCTGCTGTCGGTTCACTATTATGTGGTCGATGCCGCTGTCCTGATCGGCTTTTCGCTGTTGGGTTACCGCTTGACACGGGTGCGTCAGATGGTGACACAATATCGCTGGCTCTATGAGCGGGCGGGACCTTTCTCCTGGCGTGAGAAGAGAGTCGTAGGAGAATGATATTTCCGGCTATTCGCTATCAGCGTAAAAATAAAATATTGATAAGATTGCGAAATCCAGAGTAGGGTAGGTTTAATATTCAATCAACTGGGAGTGAGAAGATGAAAAAGTTTCTATTTGCCGCCTCGGCATTATCACTGGGTATGATGATGACCTCGGCGCCGGCCTGGGCGGATATTGCGATTGCGACCGCAGGCCCGATGACCGGCCAGTACGCCAGCTTCGGCCAGCAGATGAAGGCAGGCGCCGAGCAGGCGGTGGCCGATATCAACGCCGCTGGCGGCGTCAATGGCGAGATGCTGACACTGGAAGTCGGCGATGACGCCTGCGATCCGAAGCAGGCGGTCGCTGTCGCCAACCAGATGGCATCGAAAGGTGTCGTGTTTATGGCCGGACATTTCTGCTCCGGTTCGTCCATTCCGGCCTCTGCCGTCTATACGGAAGAAGGGATCATCATGATCTCACCGGCTTCCACCAACCCGAAGCTGACCGACGAAGGCGGCGATAACGTCTATCGCGTCTGCGGTCGTGACGATCAGCAGGGCATTGTTGCCGGCGCATATCTCGCCGAGCAGGCAAAAGCTGGCAAGAAGGTTGCCATCCTGCATGACAAGACCGCTTATGGTAAGGGCCTTGCCGATGAAACCAAGGCGGCAATGGAAAAGAATGGCGCCGAAGCAACCATGTATGAAGCCTATACCGCCGGTGAAAAGGACTACACCGCGCTGGTTTCAAAAATGAAGCAGGAAAGCATCGATATCGCCTATATCGGCGGCTACCACACTGAAGCCGGCCTGATTGTCCGCCAGATGCGCGATCAGGGCATGAGCACGCAACTCGTCTCGGGCGATGCGCTGGTCACGGATGAATACTGGTCGATCACGGGCGATGCCGGTGAAGGCACACTGATGACCTTCTCTCCGGACCCGCGGAAGAACCCGGGCGTTGATGAGCTGGTAGCGAAGTTCCGCGCCAAGGGCATCGAGCCGGAAGGCTATGTGCTTTACACCTACGCTGCTATTCAGGCCTGGGCGCAGGCGGCGACGGCGGCAAAGTCGATCGAAGAGGACAAAGTGATTGAAGCGCTGAACACCGGCACTTTCAAGACCGTTCTCGGCGACCTGTCGTTTGATGACGTCGGTGACGTAACGCTGCCGGGCTATGTCTGGTACGAATGGAAAGACGGCAAGTACGACTATAAGTAAGCCACGCGCCTACTGATATTGGCCCCGGCGGTTGCAACTGCCGGGGCTTTTTTTGTGTCGCCGCGTCAGGGAAGGACCCAAAGCGCCTCGGGCGGGAAGTGAACCGCGACCTCGCTGCCGACGGTCAGGGCAGGCGCCGAAAAAGGGGAAACATAGGCCTCGAACGAAACCCCTCCGGATCTCAGGCGCAGCATCACCTTCTCGCCGAGAAAAACGACATCGTCGATTGTCGCGCGCCCGCTGGTCCCGGCGGCGGACGGCGTATTAATGAGAATATTTTCCGGCCGGATGGTGAGGATGCGGCCCTCCGGCGGCGCATCCATCGGCAGTTGCAGCCGGCCGAGGGCGCAGTCAAAATGCCCCTCCGTTACATGCCCCGCGATAAAATTCCGCGCACCGAAAAATTCCGCCACCACCCGGTCGTTCGGGCGGGCATAGAAGTCCGCCGGCTGGCCGTGCTGACGCAGCCGCCCGTCGATCAGAAGCGCAATGGAATTGCAAAGCCGAACGGCTTCGGACTGGTCATGGGTGACGAACAGCATCGTCGTTCCGGTGCTCTGCTGTAACGATTTCAGAAGGGATTGCATCTCGATGCGCAAGGGGGCGTCGAGATTGGCAAAAGGCTCATCGAGAAGCAGGAGTTTCGGCCGCAGCACAAGGGCGCGCGCCAGGGCGACCCGCTGCTGCTGTCCGCCGGAAAGCGCTGCCGGCTTGCGCACCGCAAGGCCGCCTAGGCGAAGGAGATCCATCATCTCATCGACGGCGCGCGCGACCTCCGCGCGCGATTGCCGCCGCATGCGCAGACCAAACCCGATATTCTCCGCGACATTGAGATGGGGGAAGAGGAGATGCTCCTGAAAGATGAGAACGATATCGCGCTTGTCGGGCGGGAGAGAGACGATCGAGCGTCCCCTCAGGCGAATATCCCCCGAGGTGGGGTCGATCAGCCCCGCAATCATTTTGAGGATTGTCGATTTTCCCGATGCCGACGGGCCGACAAGTGCGGTCAAGGCGCCCTCCTCAACGGAGAGGGAAAGTCCATCGATGGCGGGGAGCGCCGCGCCCGGATAGATCTTGCTCACATCTTGCAATTCGAGCTGCGTCATATCTGCCCCGCTGCCGGAAGATAACGATTTCGGCCACTTAGGCGGCGGGAGACAAATACCAGCAATATAAGCCCTGGAAGAATATAGATTATGCCGATCGCGCCGGTGAGGTCGTTGCGTCCGGCGCTTGCAAAGTTGAACAGCAGGAGCGGCAGCGTCACAACCCGTCCGCCGCCGATCAGCAGCGTCAGAATATACTGGCTCCAGGACACCAGAAACGTGAAGAGGGCACCGATCAGAAGCCCCGGAAGAATCAGGGGCAGTGTGACATGCCGGAATGTCTGAAATCTGCTTGCGCCGAGACTGCGCGCCTGCGCTTCCATCGCTGTGTTGTAGTTGGAAAAGACGCTGGCCATCACCAGCACCATGTAGGGAAGGGCCGGGATGAGATGCGCGATCACCACGCCGGATATCGTGCCCGCGAGACCGGCTTTCAGGAACACCACATGCAGGCCGAGACCGACGGCGATACCGGGGACAATAAGGGGTGCGAGGATCAGAAGCTCGGCAAGAGCCTTGCCGCGAAACCGGTACAGCCCGAGCGCCCGCCCGGCCGGCACCCCGATCAGGGCGGACAGGAAGGTGACGGCAAGCGCAACAAGCGATGTGACGCCGATTGCCGGGAGCATGTCCGATGCGGGTGAGATCACATAGCGCCAGGCACGCAGGCTGTAGGCGCCCGGCAGGAGATCGGGGAAAAACCAGCTACGGCTCACCGACCAGATCGCGAGCGGGATAAACGGCAGCACGAGCCATGAGACCAGCAGTGCGACAGACAACCAGGCGAGAGGCGGAAGTCCCTTTGATTGATTATTCTGAACGCGCAGCGACCCCATCGCCTCAGGCCCGCATGTAGTGGCGCGTCAGTCGCGCATAACCGAAAATCATCAGCGCACTCATCCCCGCGATAATCATCGCAAGCGCGAGCGCCGTCGGCCGCGCGGCAAGATCGGGCTCGGTAAACGCCTGATAGGCAAGGACCGGCAGGGCCGCCGGGTAATTCTGCCCGAGCAGGGCGGGAATTTCATAGGCGCCGAAGGTGAAGGCAAAGACGATCATGCCGGCGGCGAGCAGGCCCGGCGTCAGCAGCGGCAGCAGGACATGGCGAAAGCTCTGCCAGCGGCTCGCCCCGAGCGAGCGGGCGACCGCCTCATAATCCTCGCTCAAAGTCTGCATATTGGCGAGTAGGATCAGGCCGATAAACGGCACCTCCTTCCACACATACTGAAGGATGATCCCAAGCGCGAAGGGGTCATATACAAGCGCGGGAAAGTCGCCGGGCCGTCCGATCAACTGAAACTCATAGGCAAGCCGTGCGAAAAAGCCCGACTGGGAGAAGAGATAGAGAATGCCGATGGCGCCGACGAGATGCGGCACCGTGAGGTTCATCTGAAAAAGAAAATGGATGATGCGGCGGCCGCGAAAACTCTGCCGCAGGAGAAGCGCTGCACCGATCGCAAGGAGCGAGGCGAGAAGCGTTGAAGTAAAGGCGATATGAAACGTCAGCAGGAAAGAGTGATAAAACGGCCCGGAGGTAAAAATCTCGCGGTAGGCATCGAAACCCCAGTCATGGAAGCCGATGAGCGGCATATAGCCAAGGCTGCCGGCGACGCCAACGGCAAGCCCGCCGAGAAAGAGGACGCCAATTACCAGAAGAGACGGCGACAGCATCAGGAATATTTTAAGGCGGTCCACGGCGCGCTCTTTCACGAACCGGCGAATTTTCGCCCGTATGGAAAGGGTAGCTCAGGGCAGGCGGCAATTCTATCTCGCAACATTTTCCTGCCAGCCTTTTTCGATGGCGCTGATCCAGTCGGGATGAAGTTCGGGAAGCGTATGTCGCGCCAGTATTTCCGGCGCGACAACGGCGGGATTGCGGGGCAGGGCGCTGATGCGTTCCCTTTCCGCGCTCTCCAGCCGCTCGATGTCGATCGCGGGCGCCGCGCCCCAGACGTCGGCTTTCGCCTTTTCATACTGCGCGTCAAAGGAAATCAGGAAATTGGCCGTTACCATCGCGGCCGCCTTGTTGGGCGAGTTATAGGGAATGGCGACATAGTTGGTATTGCCGATGGTCCCGTCTTCAAGACCGTAGGAGCGGGTCGTTTCCGGGAAAATGCCATTTTCGACATTGATGCCAAAGATCGCCGGATCATAGTCGAAATATTGCGCGACTTCGCGATTGGCGAAAAGCTGCGCGAGCGCGGCGATGGAGTTCGGATAAGTGGTCCCCTGCCGCCAGAGATAGGGTTTCATCCCGTTGAGAATTTCCCAGGCCTTCGGCGCGACCTCATCGAAGATCGCCTGGTCGAAATCACCGAGCAGTTTTTCCGGCCCGCCCGCCGCATGATAAAAGACATGGCGGATAAAAACGCTGCCGTTGAAGTCACTGGCGGCGGGATAAGTGAACTCCCCGGGGTTCTCTTTCACCCAGTCGATCAGGGCGGCAATGCTTTGCGGCGGATTTGTCGTTCGTGCGCTGTCATAGGCGAAGGCAAACTGCGTCCGGTTCCACGGCACTTCGCAGCCGTTGACGGGGAGGCCGAAATCATTGGCAACGGACGGATCATCCCAGTCGATCAGCGGGTTGTTAGGCAAAAGATCGGTGTAACCGCAAAAAAGCAGATCGCCCTCACGCATGGTGCGGAAATTGCCGCCATTGATCCAAATCATGTCCACCGACCCGTCCCGGTCGCGTCCCGCCTGCTTCTCGCCAAGCACCAGAGTAACCGCTTCCGCGGTATCGCTGACGCCGATGCGATTGAGCGTAATATCGTATCTTTTCTTAAGCTCCGCCCCGACAAATCCGGATACATAGGCGTTTATATTGTCCGCGCCGCCCCACATGAACCAATTGACCGTGCCGCCTTTCGCCGCTGCGACAACATCATCCCAGCTTGCATAGTCCGGCTCTCCGGCATGCGCCGCGAGAGGTGATAATATCAGCGCACCTGTCATCAGCAGCAGGTGAAAGAACTGACCAAAGGGGACGCTGAAGCGACGGCTCATCATATCTCGGATCCTGTCGGTAGGGCGATTGACGTCAGGATCATCCTAACGAAAACTTACCGGCCCGTCCGCACCTATTTCATGTCGCGCATATTCCCGGAAGATATATTCGCCACACTAGAATTTTCTGGGCAAGATTGCGGCAATTTGGTTAGATGACGGAAACTTCCGATAGGGCTCAGGGTAGGAAATTGGGATGGTCGATCATGGGTTGGATAGAACAGATTTCCGCATTTTGCGGGAGATTCAGGAAAACGGCCGTATTTCCATGGTCGAGCTTTCAAGGCGCGTACATCTGACGAAGACGCCCTGTGCGGAGCGGGTCAGGCGGCTCGAGAAAGCGGGCGTGATCCGGGGCTATTTCGCCGCGCTCGATCCCGCGACAATCGACGCCGGGCATGTGGTGATGGTGCAGGTTCAGCTTGAACGCACCACCGCGGCGGATCTCGAAGCCTTCAACGCCGCCGTTCAGGATGTCCCGGAGATTCAGTCCTGCATGATGATGGCGGGGGGTTTTGACTATCTTCTTAAAGTGCGCACGCGCGATATTGCGGCCTATCGGGAATTGCTCGGCACCAGGATTTCCCGCCTGCCGCACGTGCAGCAGACCCACACTTACGTTGTCATGGAAGTGGTCAAGGACGAGGTGACCCTCCCGCTTAGCGGCCTTTTGAAGCCGCAGGGAGCGTGAAGGCCGGCCCGTTCGTGAGAAATGCGCAGCCATTCATGGCGCCGCGCCGTCGGGTAGCCGGCCGCCGAGCGCGGCGGTTATTTCGCGCGCGATGCCGCGGGTAATTTCGCCAAGTTTTTTCATCCGCTCTTTCGAGATCCGGACTGCCGGACCGGAAATGGAAAGCCCGGCGAGAGGTTCCGCATGCTCGTCATAGATGAGGGCGGCGACGCAGCGAAGGCCGATGGCATGCTCTTCATCGTCGAGGACAAAGCCGCGGCGGCGCGCCTCGATCAGCTCCTGGCGCAGCCGTGCCGCGTCCGTAATCGTGCGCTCGGTCAGTTTGGCAAGGCCCCGTTCGCTGACAATCCGCTCAATCTCTGTGTCGGACATCCCCATCAGCAGCGCCTTGCCGACGCCGGAGCAATGCAGCGGAACGCTGTTGCCTGGTTTTGAGAACACGCGCATCATCTCGCGGCTCTCGACCTGCGCGAGGTAAATCGCCTTGCCGCCGTCGGGGATGGCGAGGTTCACCGTCTCGCCGCTCAAATCCATGAGGCGGCGCATATAGGGGCGGGCAACGCTTGCAAGATCGCGCGAGACAAGAAACCCGTTGCCGGTAACGAACGCGCGCATGGCGATCTGCCAGTGGCTGCTGTCCCGGTCATATTGCACGTAGCGCTCTTCCTGCAGTGTCGTGAGCAGCCGGTGAACCGTTGACGGAGCAAGGCCGAGGGCGCGCGCGATTGCCGTCAGCGAAAGGCCGGGCGGATTGTCGGCAATCACATTCAGGATTGAGAGGGCGCGCGTCAGTGATTGCACCTGCCCCGTGCGCGCCGGTGCATTGCTCTTTGTGGCAGTTTTCATTGCATCCTGATCCTGACGTGCGTGATTTCCATATTGTGAAATTAATTCCATTTTAATTTAATCCGGACGCGCCATATGTCAATATGGCAGCATTGATCCAGCAGCGCCGAGGCCTGCTGAATTGCTGTTTCCCGAAATGTGAGAGATTGAATGGCTGTATATGTTAAGAAAGCCGGGCTTCAGGTAGCGCCGGAAATTGTCGATCTTGTGGAAAAGGACATGCTGCCGGGGCTTGATATCCCGGCGGAGAAATTCTGGAAACTTCTCGCCGATACGGTCACCACTTTTGCGCCGCGCAATCGCGCCCTTCTGGAGACGCGTGCGGACCTGCAGGAGAAAATCGACGCATGGCACCTTGCTGCGAGGGGCAAACCGCACGATGCCGCCGCGTACCGGGCGTTTCTTGAAGAGATCGGCTATCTGGTTCCCGAAGGGCCGGCGTTTAAAGTGACGACAAGCAATGTCGATCCGGAAATCGCCGATGTGGCCGGCCCGCAGCTTGTCGTTCCGGTGATGAACGCGCGCTATGCGCTGAATGCGGCGAATGCGCGCTGGGGCAGCCTCTATGATGCGCTTTATGGCGCCGATATCCTGCCTGAGACGGACGGCGCGGAAAAAGGCAGCAGCTACAACCCCGTGCGCGGCGCGAAAGTGATCGACTATGGCTTTGACGTGCTCGACCGCGCGGTCCCGCTTGCCGCCGGCAGCCATCGGGATGTCGTGGCCTATCGCCTCAAGGAAGAGGCGGGGCGGAAGGGCCTTGTTGTCGCGCTTGGCAACGGGTCCGAGACGACCCTTGCCGATCCCGCGCAGTTCGCAGGCTATACCGGCGATGCGACGAAGGGGGCGATCCTTCTGCGGAAAAACGGCCTCCATATTGAGATCGAAATAGATCCTGCGCATCCCGTCGGTCGCGATCATCCGGCGGGCGTCAAGGATATCGTGCTTGAATCCGCTCTCTCCACCATTCAGGACTGCGAGGATTCGGTGGCGGCGGTCGATGCGGCCGACAAGGCGCTCGTCTATCGTAACTGGCTCGGCCTCATGAAGGGCGATCTTGAGGATCGCTTCGAAAAAGGCGGAGAGACGATTACGCGCACCCTGAACGGCGACCGTCCCTATCGCGATCCGGCCGGAAATGAGTTCACGCTACACGGGCGCAGCCTGCTGCTGGTCCGCAACGTCGGTCACCTGATGACGACGGACGCCGTGCTGGACGGGCAAGGCAACGAAATTGCCGAAGGCATCCTCGATGCCCTGATGACGACCGCCGCCGCGATGCATGACCTCAAAGGGCGGAGCCGTTACCGCAACAGCCGCGCTGGCAGCGTCTATATCGTCAAGCCGAAGATGCACGGGCCCGAGGAAGTCGCCTTCACCAACGATCTGTTCGCCGCCGTCGAGGATGGCCTCGGTCTGCCGCGAAATACGCTCAAAGTCGGCGTGATGGATGAGGAGCGGCGCACCACCGTCAATCTCAAGGAATGCATCCGCGCGGTGAAGGACCGGATCTTTTTCATCAACACGGGCTTCCTTGATCGCACCGGTGATGAAATCCACACCAGCATGGAAGTCGGCCCCTTCATGCGCAAGGAAGATGCGAAGGGCGAGCCGTGGATCGCCGCCTACGAGGACTGGAACGTCGATATCGGCCTTGAGGTCGGGCTCCCCGGCCACGCCCAGATCGGCAAGGGCATGTGGGCGATGCCCGATGAAATGGCGAAGATGATGGCGGCGAAGATTGCCCATCCGCGAGCCGGCGCCAACTGCGCCTGGGTGCCCTCGCCGACGGCGGCGACGCTGCATGCGCTGCATTATCACGAGATCTCGGTAAAGGACCGCCAGAAGGAGCTTGCCTCCCGCCCGCGGGTGAGCCTTGACAGCATCCTGACGCCGCCGCTTCTTAAAGGGCGCAATCTCTCGGAGGCAGAAATCGCAGCCGAGCTTGATAACAACGCGCAAGGTATCCTTGGCTATGTGGTGCGCTGGATCGATCAGGGGGTTGGCTGTTCCAAGGTTCCGGATATCCACAACGTCGGATTGATGGAGGATCGGGCGACGCTGCGTATTTCCAGCCAGCATATCGCGAACTGGTTGCATCATGGCATCTGCACGGAAGAGCAGGTCATGGAAACCCTGACGCGCATGGCGGCGGTTGTCGATGCGCAGAATGCGGGTGATCCGCGCTACCGGCCGATGGCCGGAAATTTTGAAACGTCGGTCGCCTTCAAGGCGGCCTCAGATCTGATTTTCAAGGGACGCATGCAGCCTAGCGGCTATACCGAACCGATCCTGCATGCCCGCCGACGGGAAGCGAAAGCGCAATAAACCAGCATTTTCTTGTATTTGCGCGGTCTCTATGACTATAACAGACAGACGAATAGCGTCGTCTGTCTGTTTTATCTTGTCGAAGGGGCGGTAGCTGCAAGATGTCGGAAGAAAAGATAAAGTCCGGTAAGCCATCCGCTTCCGCGATGGGAATGACAACTCTCGATGGGGTCGTCGGTTTTCATATGCGCAAAGCGACGCTCCGCGCGCAAAGCAGTTTTGCAACGGCGGCGGGAAAAAAGCTCATGACCGGGCAATATTCCGTCATGGCGATTATCAAGGAAAATCCCGGCCGGACGCAAAGCGCTATTGCCGAGGCGGCGGGGCTGGACCGCTCCTCGCTTGTCCCCGTCCTCAACAAGTTTGAAAAGCAGGGCCTGATCCGGCGCGAGCCGGTCGAGGGCGACAAGCGGGCCTACGCGGTTAGCCTCACCAAGAAAGGGGAGTGCGAGCTTGCCGCGCTGGAAGAAAAGGTGCGGGCGATAGAGGCGAAGGTGATTGCCGGGCTTGGCGCGGAAAATCACGCGCGGCTGATCGAGCTGCTGAAGAAGTTCCACGATATTATCTGAAGCGCATCTCGTCTCCAAAGCCAGGCGTAGAGGGCCAAGAACCCCCCGCAAACACTTCCTTAATGAAATCACGGGATACTTGGCCGACCGGCGTAGCCCGGCTGGCGAAATGGAATGCGGTGCAAGATGGATGGTGCGACACGTGCGCGGAAGGCCTTGCGGATCCGCGCCCGGAATACCAACGTAAATGAACGGACGCTTCTCGCGACCGACTATCTGAACCATTTCAATGAAGCATTGATGCTGGCTGAAATGGTGACCGACGTCCCCGAGATGCTGGAGGATTTCCTGGGCTGGCAACCCCGTTGCTATGTCGATCATTTCCGCCAGAGCAGTCTTGCCGATCGCGATCTTGCCATTGCCGCATATCCATTGTCGCCGCCGGAATATCGTGCCCCCTTCGATGAGATTACACGCGGCCTCGATACCGAAATACGGGCGTTGCAGCGGCATTTTTCCGCAGCGGCGGCGCAAAGGCGCGAAGCTACAGAGGAGAGAATCACGGAGCAGTGCCGCGCCATTCGTCATCTGATTGACCGGGCCGGCGCCATTATCAATGGCTATTCGCCGGACAAGGCGCCGCCTCGGGCAGAAGCGGATAGTGAGACGGCGTTCGGCGAGGAGGCGATCAATGCGCTCTTCGACTAGCCGCCCAATGAGGGCCGCGCGATGCTGCATCTTGCTTTTCGCCCTTTGCCTCATCCTCCTCGCCATGCCGGCCGCAGCGGGAGAAAGGGATGCTGACTGCGGCGCCTTCTGGGTGCGGCCCGCCGTGGACGTCGAAGGAATTATGGCGCCGCCCCGCATTGACAACAGCAAGTCATCCGACCAGATCGCAATAATCGCCCGGGAGAGTGGCTACTCCCGCTCGCTTCGCCGCGCCAGTCTGCTGGGTCTCACCTATGCGTTCACCGGGCCGAGCATTGCGATCGAGACGCGATACCGGAAGGAAAGCGACGGGCGGTTATGCGTCCGGCTTGAGCGCGTGAAATTCACTTTCGGGGCGCGCTCGACCGATGTTTACGTGGCGCGGAAATACCGGCCGGGAAGCTGCGCCTACAACGTCATCCTCGAGCATGAAATGGAACATGTCAGGATCAACGAGCGTCTTGTCCGCGACTATATTCCGAAAATCGAAAAGGACCTTGCGGAGCGCGCCGCCGCGATCCGCCCATTCTACCATACCGATATCAAGCGCGCAGGCCAGTCCATAGGCAACCGGCTGCGCTTTGAGCTCGAAGCGCTTCTCAATGAGTTCAACGCGGTTCGGCTCCGGGAAAACGATATCATAGATACGCCGCAATCCTATGCCGAGATCCATGCCCGCTGTCGCGATTGGTAAGATTTGTTCTATTTATTCGCGAATTCTTAAGAGATTCCTGATTAGCTCAACCTATGGTTTGCAATAGGTGTTGCAAGTGAGCGGAAAAGGGCCATCTGAGATAGAGGGCGAAAATGATTATTGCAAATGATATCAAGAGAATGTTGAGAGCACTTAATTTCGAAGACGATTACAGATTAGAAGGCTCTGCGGCGGACCGCCGCTATCAGCGAGTGGATGTGGAATGGCTGGCGACTATTCGCGCGGAAAGCGGCAACGCCTGCATCCATGAGGAGGAACGCGAAGTCAGCGGTACCATACGGGATATCTCGGCGAACGGTGCGCGTCTCGATGTGGACGGGCTGTTCTTTGAGAAAAACAACCTTCTGTTGCAATCATCGCAACTCGGCATTGTCCGCTGCGATGTCGTCTGGCGGCGCGGCAACAAGATCGGTCTGCAATTCTCGGAGGATCCGAAGCGGATCCATGCGCGACTCAAGGAGCTTCTCCCCGGTTTCGACAGCCGGCTACCCTGATGGCTGATCCGCGGTTCCGGCCCGCAACGGTTCTGCTTTTCGACCCGGAACCATCCATGCGGCAAAGTATCAGAAGCGCGCTTTTGAACATCGGCTTCGGCGCGGTGATCGCCGCCGGTGATGAAGCCGACTTTGTCCGCAAGCTCGAAGAGGAAAGCTTTGACCTCGTCCTTGCCGAAACGGCAAGCTCTAAGGCCGATACCCAGCATATCATCCGTGATCTCCGGCATAGTAAAGTCGGGCAGGACCCGTTCGTCAACGTCGTCCTTTCCATCTGGAATACCGGGCCGGAGGTTGTTCGCGACGTCATCAATGCAGGGGCGGATGATCTGATCCTCCGCCCGATGTCGCGGGCCCAGATATTCGCGCGGCTTCGTCATCTCGTAAACGCCCGCAAACCGTTTATCGTGACCGCGGACTATATCGGACCCGACCGGCGCGCTTCCATCAGCAAGCCGTCAACCGCGCCAACGCTGATCGTGCCGAATTCGCTGCGGGCGAAGGTCGAGGATATGCCCGAGCTTGCCGCCACGCCTGAAGCGATCAGGCTTGCCCTCAATGCAGTCAATGAGCGGAAAATAGCCATCTACTCCGAACAGGTCATGCGGCTTTCCTCTGCCGTTATCCTGCTCTCCGAGATGAGCGGATCGACGAGTGAGCGCAAGGAGGTGGTCACCGTGATGCGGACGCGAAATCTGGCGCTGATGGAGGCGGTCAAGGGGTCGCGTTATGAACATATCCTCTCGCTTTGCGAGGCGCTGGACGGCTTGCTGATCCGCCTCTTTGTGGAAAAAGGGCCGCTCAGCAGCAAGGATCAGGAACTGGTCACGCAGCTTCCCTACGCCATCCATCGCGGCTGCCAGGAACTGCATGGCTCCGCCGGCCTGGTGTTTGATATTCGAGACGTTGCGGCGCGCCTTCGCGAAACGGGCGCCGCCTTGCCGCCGGCATCCCAGCGGCGCGGTTCCCAAAGCCGCAGCCTCACGGTAGCTTGAATGTCAATTTTTGCAGTTTCGGCTTTGCTCCGGATATTTAACGACTACTATTAAGAAAAAGGCCGGGCAGGCAAAAGGAGGGAGTGAAGGTGTCTTTTGTGCGTGCAAGAAAATTAGCCTTCCTGCTGCTTGCTGTCACTGTCGCAACAATTGTTATGCTTGGCGTTGTCGGGGCGCAAGGAATCGCTTTCCTGCGCATCGGAACGGGGTCGGCGGCGGGAACCTATTATCCCATCGGCACCCTGATCGCGTCCGTCATTTCAAGTCCGCCCGGAAGCGGCAGGTGCGAGAGTGGCGGATCCTGCGGCGTTCCAGGGCTCGTCGCGACCGCGGTCACAACGCATGGCTCCGTCGACAACATCAACGGCGTCTCGAAAGGGATTTTTGAGACGGCGCTCGCGCAATCGGATATTGTCGCCGCTGCCTATAACGGCACGGGCATCTATGCAAAGCAGAAGCCGATCCAAAATATCCGCGTCATCGCCAATCTCTATCCAGAGGATATCCATCTTGTTGTCCGCAAGGGCGCCGGGATCAAGAGCGTTGCCGATCTCAAGGGGAAGAGGGTGTCCATCGACGGGGAACGCTCGGGCACGCGGGTCAATGCCATTGAAATTCTCAACGCATACGGGCTGCGGCTGAAGGATATCAAGGCCGTGATGGCGAACCCCAACAAGGCGGTCAGCATGATGCTCGGCGGCGAGCTTGATGCGTTTTTCCTCGTTGCCGGCTATCCCGTTACCGCTGTCACGGAACTCGCCGATCTTGACATTGTCGACCTTGTCCCCATCGATGGCAAAGTCGCCGAAAAGCTTATCGAAAAGACCGGCTATTATACGCGCTCGCGGATTCCCGAAGGGGCCTATAAGGATATCGACGTCACCCCGACCCTCGCCGTCAATACGCAGTGGATCGTCAGTGAAAATTCGACGGATGAGCTGGTCTATGAATTGACCAAGGCGCTCTGGAACCCGAAGAATAGACATCTGCTCGACAGCGGGCATGTGAAGGGGCTGCTCATTCACATCGAGACGGCGCTGAAAGGCGTGACGGTGCCGCTGCATCCGGGCGCGGCGCTTTATTACAAGCAGATCGGCCTGCTCGACGACTGACGGGGCGATTTCGCGCCATATCGAGCAGACCGCCGCCGTCCCCGTCAATTGCGGTTGTCGGCGTTTCGGGCCTTTGCTATGGTCGGGCAAAAGCCAAGGAGTGCACCGTGATCCCATTCATCGCGACCGAAGTTGACGTTCCGCCGATCCCCCTTATAGTCATTGAAAAGAAAGCCTATTCGGGCTGGCTGGAGGGCCAGCCGGAGATGGTAAGAAACTGGATTTTGGCGCAGGAATTTGATGCATCGGGCGGGAAGAGCCTGTTGCTGCCGGACCCGACGGGCGGCATCGGGCTGGTTCTCTTCATCAAGGATGGGGACTGGAACATCTGGAGCCTCGCCGAATTGCCGGCGCGCCTGCCCGGCGGGTTTTACACACTCCGCGCCGATCTTTCGCCGAAAGAAGCAACCGATCTCGCGATTGGCTGGTCGCTTGCGACCTACATGTTCGATCGCTTCCGGAAAAACGAGAAAAAATTCGCCACGCTTATGCTGCCTTTCGGCGCGGATGCCGCCATGGTCGCCCGTACGGTGAAGGCGGTGATGATGGTGCGCGATCTCATCAATCTCCCCGCGGGCGATCTCGGCCCGACCGCCCTTGAGGCGGCGGCCTCGCAGGTGGCGGGTGAGTTTGAAGCGGAGCAGACAAATATTGTCGGCGATGATCTCCTGACCTACCACTTCCCGATGGTGCATGCGGTGGGGCGCGCCGCCGCCGATGCGCCGCGTCTGATCGACATCACCTGGGGCGACAAATCCGCGCCCAAGGTGACGCTCGTCGGCAAGGGCGTCTGTTTTGATACGGGCGGCCTCGATATCAAGCCGTCATCGGGCATGCTGATGATGAAGAAGGACATGGGCGGCGCGGCGACGGTCCTCGGCCTTGCCTATATGATCATGGATGCGGGTTTGCCGGTCCGTCTCCGCGTCCTTATTCCGGCAGTTGAGAACTCCATCTCCGGCAATGCCTATCGGCCTGGCGACATCCTCCAGAGCCGCAAGGGCAAAACGGTGGAGATCGGCAATACGGATGCGGAAGGGCGTCTCATCCTTGCCGATGCGCTCGCCGCCGCCGATGAGGAGGCGCCGGAGCTGCTGATCGATATGGCGACGCTGACAGGCGCCGCGCGGGTCGCGGTCGGCACGGAGATTGCCGCGACCTTCACCGATGATGACGCCCTTTACGCCGAGATTGCCGCTCACGCCGAGCGTGAGAAGGACCCCGTGTGGCGCCTGCCGCTCTGGTCGGACTACCGGCATATGCTGGACAGCAAATTCGCCGATATCAACAATTCGGGGTCGGGCGGTTTCGCAGGGGCGATCACGGCGGGGCTGTTCCTGAAGGAATTTGTCGAGAACGCGAAAAGCTGGGTCCATTTCGACATCATGGCCTACAACAATCGCGCCCGGCCCGGCCGCCCGGTGGGGGGAGAGGCGTTTGCGCTGCGCGCCCTGTTCGCGCTGATCCGGGACCGCTACGGGCGCTGAGCGGTAGGAGCCGGCTCAGTAGCCCTTTTCGGGATCGACGGCGTTAAGCAACGGCTCGCCGTTTTTCGTGCGGATGATATTCTCCGCGACCAGCTTCGCGACGCTCGCGGGGTCGGAGATGCTCGCGACATGCGGCGTGATGCGGATTTTCGGGTGTCGCCAGAAGGGATGGTCCGCCGGCAGCGGCTCGATACGGAATACATCGAGCGTCGCGCCCGAGAGATGCCCGCTGTCGAGAGCCTCGATCAGATCCTCATCCACAAGATGCGGACCGCGACCGGCATTGATGATGGCGGCGCCCTTTGGCAGTTTCGCGAAGAGGTCGCGGTTCAGGATATTCTCGGTCTCCGGGGTGAGCGGCAGCAGGCAGACAAGAATTTCGGTGCGGGCAAGGAAGGCGTCCCGTTGATCGTCGCCGAAGAAGCTTTCGACACCTTCTATATTCTTTCGCGACTTGCTCCAGCCGGCAACGTCAAACCCGAGGAGATGCAGCGCTCTCGCCGATCCACTGCCAAGCGCGCCCATCCCGAGGATGCCGACTTTGCGCTCGCTGGCGAAGGGGGCGAAATGCTCCTTCCAGACACCGTCCCGCTGCTGCGCATCATAGGTTTGGCAGAAGCGGTGGTGATTGAGCACATGCTGCACGACATATTCGGTCATCCGGCCCGTGAGGTTCGGATCGATCACGCGCGAGAAGGGCAGGTGACGCGGGAAATCCGGATCGGCAAGCAGGTGATCGACACCGGCGCCGAGCGAATAGACCGCGCGCAGATTTTTAAGCTTCGCAAGCTCCCCATGCGGCATCTTCCAGCAAAGCGCGAATTCGATCTCGTCGGGATTGCCAATGTCCGGCCAGATGCGCACCTCGAGATCGGGGATATATTTATTAAGTTCCCGCCGCCACCAGTCGGCGCGGTCGATATTGCTTTTAAACAGCAGGGCCATATTATTTTTTATCTCTCGCCTTTAGCCTAGTTATTCACCGCGCCGGGTTCGGCCGCCTCCAGATCGAACGCCGCCTTCATCAGAGCTTTTGTATAGTCTGTCGCCGGATTGTCAAAGATTTCCGCCGCCGGCCCCTGCTCGACGATTTTCCCGTTGCGCATAACGATGACGCTGTCGGCGAGGGCGCGCACGACCTTGAGGTCGTGGCTGATAAAGAGATAGGTGAG